>PPFU01003740.1_pt1 | contig 72163 bp, 61 predicted proteins | sample 1535991 | NCBI WGS metagenome assembly PPFU01 (sample SAMN04901290, study PRJNA319586) | Hypolithon metagenome, whole genome shotgun sequencing project. | isolation source: Antarctic Hypolithon | place: Antarctica: Miers Valley | collected 2014
GCCACCCTCCGAGAAAGGTGGCCGCCCGGCATAAGCGTCTTTCAGGCTCAGAGAATCGAGCGGAAGGTCGAGGGCAGGGTGCCAGCCACAGCCGAATCGCCGGTCTCTGGGCGGTCGGCCTCGCCGGTGGCCGCCTTTTCAGTACCACAGTACTTCTGGTAGGCCCCCACGAGATCAGCGGCGATAGCCGAGGCACTACGGCCCTCGATGTGGCGTCGCTCGATCACGTAAACGGGCTCTCCGTCCTGCAGGAGCGCCATAAACGGCGACGAAGGCGGGATGCCTGCCAGGTGCGCCCGCATGCGGGCGGTCGCTTCGAGATCCTGCCCGGCAAACACCGTCAGGATCTGGTCGGGCTGGACGGTGCTCTGAGACGCCATGGCCACGGCGGGACGGGCGTTGGCAGCAGCGCAGCCGCAGACCGAGTTGATGACGACCAGCGTGGTACCGGTTTCGGCCTCGCTCAGGGCCGCGTCCACTTCGTCAGCAGTGCGGAGTTCGCGCACGCCGAGGCGTGTGAGTTCGTGCCGCATAGGGGTCACGAGGGCTTCGGGGTAAGGCATAGTGCAGGAAAAAGTCAGATGGGGTAGGATGTACATCTGCCCAACGTAGCCGGGGTGGCAGGGATCCGGCTATGGACGGCGCGGCAGGCTGCGCAGGTCGTGCTGCACATCCTCTCCTTCAATCGTCCAGTCCTTTATCTCCACGCCAGGCTGCATGACACCTGCTGCCTGCTGCGCGATAGCATCAAGACGGCCCCGCATCTCATCCCCCAGATCGGCAATCTGCCCCTCGATGCGGTGCAACCGCTCGTGCAGGTCGCGTTGGTGGGCGCGTAGCCAGAGGCCCGACTCGCGCGTCCGCTGCTGCACCTGGGTACGCAACGTATCCCCATGGGTGGTAGCAAAATAGTAGGCAGCGGCGCCCGCACCTACCGCCGCTACAACGCTAATAACAGTTGACTTACGCATAATCGGGTTGGGTTCTGGAGGGGTGTACGACTAAGAGAAACAAGCTACTCTAGCACAGGCTAACGAGAACGTGTTATTTTTGTCTGTCATTCCTGTTTATAACGTAGATCGGACACCTTTCTTACCGCCTGGATCCGACTGCTCTCTTTTTGCATGAACCGTTCATCTTCATCCTGCACTCTTGCCTGTGCCCTGCTGCTCGTTGCTGCGGCACCTGCCCGAGCCCAGAACCCTGATGCGCAGGATTACGATGCTGTCAGCATCACCGCCGCTGCTGTAGACGCTGATCATGCCAGTTATAGCGTGGCCTCTGTCCTGCGCAGCGAGGCGACTGAGTGGGCCAGCACGCCGCATGTTTACGGCGGCAGCACCCGCAGTGGCATAGACTGCTCGGCGCTGATGCAGCGCTGGTTTGAGAATCTTTTCGGCATCGCCCTGCCCCGCTCCTCAAACGAGCAGTACACGGTTGGAACGCGCGTTGACCGCGACGCACTCCAGCCCGGCGACCTCGTCTTTTTCGGCAGCCGCAAGCGCATTACCCATGTAGGGGTGTACGTGGGCGCAGGCGAGTTTGCGCACGCGGCCTCCTCCGCAGGCGTAACGGTCTCGGCGCTGAATGAGGCCTACTGGACGCGCCGGTATCAGGGTGCCCGGCGCGTACTCGGCCCTGATGCCCAGCCGTTCTTCCCGGCAGAAACCTTACCTGATATAACCGTGGCGAGCGTGCGTGAACCCGGGTCTTCGCCAACCACCGCGCCTGCACCTGCGCAGACTTCTTTAGCCCCCAGCTTTACCCGCGCGTCTGCGCCCGCCCCAAAAGCCGCAAAAGCGGCCAGGCGCATCGGGTGGTAGCGGGATCCTGCGTGCCTGAGACACGTTACCGGATGCTCTCTCAGGCAACTGACCTGAGTCGTTTGACCGCCGCAGCCCCCGGGCCGTGGCGGTCTGCTTTTATACAACCTGATCATTGCCCGTCTATGTCGAGCAACGTGTATCTCACGCCGGAAGCGCTTGACGCGCTCAAGCAAGAGCTCCAGTTTCTGCGCACCAAAGAACGCGCCCGTATCGCCGGTGAAATCGCTGAGGCGCGCGCCCAGGGTGACCTCTCCGAGAATGCCGAGTATGACGCTGCCAAAGAAGCCCAGGGACACCTGGAAGCGCGCATCGCGAGCGTAGAGACCACGGTTGCCAATGCGCGCACAGTGGATGAAAAGCAGATCGACGCCTCGAAAGCGTTTATCCTCTCGAAGGTCAAGGTAAAAAACCTCGGCACTAACACCGAGCAGACCTTTACCCTCGTCGCCGCGCAGGAAGCAGATGTGGCCAAAGGCAAGATCTCAGTGACGAGCCCTATCGGCAAAAGCCTGCTGGGCAAAGAGGTAGGCGACATGGTTGACGTGAAAGTCCCTACGGGAAAGGTGCAGTTGAAAATCGTAGATATCTCACGCTGATCTGATGACGGTGCGGCGGGCACTCGGGGCGCTACTGGTAACCCCATTCGCAGTAGTAGTAACCTACCTGGGTTTCTGCATGCTCTGCCTGACGGCGTACACCCTCATCTTCCCGTTGACAACAGGCGTGCAGGTGCAGCGCCGGATCGAGGCGGTAGTCTCTGGAAGTGCGTATTCGAAAGCGTACGACCCCACGCCGATGGCGGAGATCTCCCGGCACCTCCCGCACGCAGTCGTTGCCGCGGAAGACGGACGGTTTTACGTGCACGCCGGCATTGACTGGGAAGCCATCCGCGAGGCGGTCGAGGACAACCGGCGGCGGGGGCGCACCTGGCGCGGCGGCTCCACCATCACGCAGCAGCTCGTCAAAAACCTCTTTCTGACCACGCATTCGTCGCTGGTACGCAAAGCCTTCGAGGTGCCGCTCACGTATGCTGCCGAGCTGTTGCTGTCGAAAGAACGCATCCTTGAGCTTTACCTCAACGTGATCGAGTGGGGGCCCGGCGTCTACGGCGCGCAGGCGGCAGCGCAGCACCATTACAACCGCGATGCTGATGCGCTATCGCGCAGTCAGGCCGCCGCACTCGCGGCTGTCATCCCCAGCCCGCGCACGCGCACCCCGCAGCGTATGGGTGGCTACGCCCGCACCATCGAGCGCCGCATGCGGCAGATGGGGTGGTAGCTACCTCTACCCCGCCGCCCGGCGGACGCATTTCCTGCCATGATAGATCTCAGAAGTGACACCGTTACGCGCCCTACGCCTGCCATGCGCCAGGCCATGGCGGATGCCCCTGTCGGGGACGACGTGTTCGGTGAAGACCCTACCGTGCACGACCTTCAGCGGCGCGTGGCCGACATGCTCGGCAAGGAAGCAGCGCTTTTTGTGCCTTCGGGCACGATGAGCAACCAGATTGCCTTGAAAGTGCACACCCAGCCTGGTGACGAGGTGATCGTCGAGCGCAACGCGCACGTGTTTAACTACGAAAGCGGCGCGGGCGGATGGCTCTCGGGCGTGCAGTTCAACGTGCTCGACGGCACGCGGGGGCGCCTCACCCCCAGCCAGATCACGGCCGCCACGCGCGCGGGCTACTACTGGGAGCCGCGCTCCCGTCTGCTCTGGCTCGAAAACACCGTAAACCGGGCGGGCGGGGTGATGCTCGACTTTGACGAGATGCACCAGGCTGTAGCGTCGGCACGCGCGAGCGGCCTTGCCGCCCATCTCGATGGTGCCCGCCTGTGGAACGCAGCTATTGCTTCGGGACGCACAGAGCAGGCGTGGGCGGCCCCTTTCGACACCATCAGCGTGTGTCTTTCCAAAGGCCTCGGCGCGCCTGTCGGCTCCCTTCTCGCGGGCTCGACAACGCTGATCGAACAGGCGCACCGGTACCGTAAGATGATGGGCGGCGGCATGCGGCAGGTGGGCGTGCTGGCGGCTGCCGGACGCTACGCCCTCGACCACCACAGGAGCCGGCTTGCCGATGACCATGCGCACGCACGGCGGCTGGCAGAGGCCATCGCAGAAATCCCTACCCTCCAGGTCGACATCGACACCGTGGAGACCAACATCGTCTTGTTCGACGTACCGGAGAGCGCCCCCGAGGCGGCACGCCGTCTCGCCCAGCGTGGGCTGGGGGTGGTCCCTTTCGGTCCACACCGCCTGCGCGCCACCACCCATTTCGATGTGACTTCCGAGGACATCGACACCGCCATCGCCCTTATCCGCACCCACTTCGCCTGATGTCCGTCCCTGCCGCCTTCCTGCTCGATATTGCCGACCGCTTCGGCACGCCCACCTACGTCTATGACGAAAGCGCCGTCCGCGCGCAGTGCAGAAAGCTCCGCACCCTGCTCGGCGCGTTGCCCGTGCAATTGCTCTACGCGATGAAGGCCAACAGCAACCCGGCGCTGCTGCGCATTATCCGCGATGAAGATTATGGCGTAGATGCCGTTTCGCCCGGAGAGATGCTGCTGGCGCTGCGGCTGGGCTGGTCGCCCGAGCAGATCCTCTTTTCGGCCAACATGATGACAGACGAGGAGATGGATGCTGCCCATGGAGCCGGGGTGCTGCTCAACATCGGTGAACTGTCGCGACTGGAGCGCTATGGGCAGGCATATCCCTGTAGCCGGATATGCGTACGCCTCAACCCACGCCACGGCGCAGGCCACCATGCCCACGTGGTCACGGCAGGGGGCAAAACCAAGTTCGGCATCCCCGTCGAGCAGATTCCCGACGTGCTGGCGGTGGCCGCGCGCTACCGTCTCACCATCACCGGCATCCACCAGCACATCGGCAGCGGCATTCTCGACGCCGCGCAGTTCTGGGCCGCCATCTCTGTGCTGCTCGAGCAGGTAAAGCATTTCCCCGATCTGACTTTTGTCAATCTTGGCGGTGGCCTCGGCGTGCCTTACAGACCGGGAGAGGCTTCGCTCGACGGCGATGCGTTCTACGCACAGGTGGTAGAACCCTTGCAGCGCTTTGCCGAGGCGCATCCGGGCCTCTCGCTGCGGTTCGAGCCTGGCCGCTTTGTGGTAGCGCCCGCCGGAATCCTGCTCACCACGGTAAACACCGTCAAAGCGGGATCGGAAAAAGTTTTCGCCGGCACCGACACCGGTATGAATCACCTGGTGCGCCCTTCTCTCTACGACGCGTACCACCAGATCGACAACCTGACCCACCCCGACGGCGCGCAGCAGGTCTACGATGTTACGGGCAACATCTGCGAAACCGGCGATGTCCTTGCCCGTGACCGTGCGCTGCCCACCGTCAGCGAAGGCGATGTGCTGGCCATTCGCGATGCGGGGGCCTATGGCATGAGTATGGCCTCTACCTACAACCTGAGGCCACTGCCTGCCGAGGTGCTCGTCACCACGAGTGGTGAGGCGCTCCTGCTGCGGCCCCGGCTGACCCCTGAGGCGCTGGTGGAGGCGCTGCTGGATCCGCTGGGGGCCTGACTACCTACTCTATCCCTCACGGCGCACGCGCACGCTGAGCGCCGGCAAGCCCGTAATGGCGGCTTCAAGGGTATCCCCGGTCTGCACAGGCCCCACCCCCTCAGGCGTACCCGTATAGATAAGGTCGCCCGGCAGCAGCGTGAAAATCGTCGAGCAGTAGGCGACAAGGTCGGCAACGCTAAAAAGCATATCCGCCGTGCGCCCCTGCTGCCGCACCTCGCCGTTGACACGCAGCGACACTTCGAGGTCCTGCACATCGGCAACGGCGGAGGCCAGGGCGAACTCTCCGAGCGGCGCGAACGTGTCGAAGCCTTTCGCCACGGTCCAGGGGAGTCCTTTTTTCTTGGCCTCTGCCTGCACGTCGCGCGCGGTCATGTCCAGCCCCACCGCGTAGCCATCGATGTGCTCGCGGGCCTGCGCTACAGGTATGTTTTTACCGCCACGCCCGATTACCACCACGAGTTCGACCTCGTGGTGCACGTCCTGCGATTGAGGCGGGAGCACAATCCGGCCTCCGCTGCCTACCAGGGCTGACGAAGGTTTTAAGAAAAGGATGGGCGTTTCCGGCGCTTCGCTGCCCATCTCGCGGGCATGGAGGGCGTAATTGCGCCCGATGCAGATAATTTTGCCCGGAACGAGGGTCTGCTGAGAAGTGGGAAGGGTGATTTCCATACAGCGGTAAACCGCGGGGGTTGAACAGAAGGGGACGTGTCGCGTATTTTGGGCGACTCTGCATGTGGCAGAGGCAGGCTATTCACTCTCGCGTCGTTATTATTTCGGCGCGCCCAAGCAGAGCTTTTCAATGTACGCGATTGTCGAAATCGGGGGCAAGCAGTTCAAAGTCCAGCCCCAGGCAAAACTATACGTCCCCCTCCAGCAGGCCGAAGTGGACGACACCGTCACGTTTGACCGGGTGCTGCTCGTCGGCGGCGATGACATCCAGGTGGGCACCCCCACCCTCAGCGGCGCTCTGGTGTCGGCAAAGGTTCTTGCCCATGTAAAGAGCGACAAGATCACGGTCTTCAAGAAAAAGCGCCGCAAGCGGTACCGCGTCCTGAAAGGGCACCGCCAGCAGTTTACGCAGATTCAAATCAGCGACGTGACGCTCAACTGACGTTTCTCCACCAGACTTTTTATCTACGATGGCACATAAAAAAGGCGTAGGCTCTACTAAAAACGGCCGCGATTCCAATCCCAAGATGCTTGGCGTCAAGGCGTTTGGCGGACAGGTTGTCCCGGCAGGCTCTATCATCGTCCGGCAGCGCGGCACGCAGCATCACCCCGGCACGAACGTGGGCCGTGGCGGCGACGACACGCTCTTTGCCAAGGCTACAGGCACCGTTCGCTTTTCGCGAGGCAAGAAAAACCGCAGCTTTGTTCATATCGACGAAGTAGCAGCCTGAGCAGCAATCCTGCTCGCTACTTTAAAGCCTCTGTGCCGCAATGGTGCAGAGGCTTTTTTGCATCAACGAGGCTTTTCCGTCTGTTTACCCCCGTCACCCTCTGCAACCCCATCTCGCCATGCCCGCTGCGCTTCTCTCTGGCGCGTTTGTTCTGCCGCCGCCGCCGGCTGTTGAGTTTCGCGCCTTTACGCATGGACTGATGCCCCGCACTGTAGAAGCTATGATGAACGCGTTCGTGGACGACTGGCAGCAACACGGGGTAGACGCGTGGAACCACGTTCCCAACCACTGGCGTCCGCTTTCAGGTGAAAGCGTGGGCTGGTGGACGCTGCCCACATATCTGGGCGACCACTTTATCGCCCCCCTGCTGCGCGCGCCGCGCGGCGCCTGCATCATGCAGCCCAGCGTGCACGGAACGGTTCAGTCATTGCTATCAGCCCCCGAACCGTGGCAACAGGGCAAACATGTTGTGGTGGATGCCGGCGCGTTTCCTTCGGTTCTCCACAGCGTCCAGCGCTGGCAGCCGCTGCTCGGGCTGGAGGTCGAGATCATTCCGGCAGGCGACGATGGGTTTGTAGACCAGCAAGCCATCCTGCAGGCTATCCGAGAGGATACAGCGATGGTGTTTCTGAGCCACGTTGGTTTTGCCACAGGGGAACGGCTCCCAGATAGCTTTATGGCTGAAACGGCCCGCCGCCTCCATCTCCACGGTGGACTACTCGCCATAGACGGCTACCACGCTACGGCTCAGATGGTACTGGATGTATCGCTGCTGGGTGCAGACGTGTATTTCGGTGGGCTTCTCAAAGAAGGCTGCGGCTCGTCGGGCAATGCCTACGTGTATATCAGGCCCGGCCTCGACCTCACCCCATGCCTGACGGGCTGGTTTGGTGATGCCGACCCGTTCGGCTTTGCGCAGGCCCCGTCGCCGCATCCCGAGGTGCGGCAACGCTTTCTCGGCGGCACTACGGCTGTGGCCTCGCTTTATCACAGCGTTGAAGGCCTGCGAGCGCTGCTCGACTGCGGGCTCGACTGCGTCGAAGCGCACGTGCACACCCTGGGCGACGAAGCCGTGGCGCTGGCACATGCGCTTGGAATCCCGCTGGCATCGCCCGTCGAGCGCGCGCGGCGTGGTGCCATGATCGTGCTCAGCATCCCCGATGCGTACCGCGTAACCGAGTACCTTAAAACACAGCACATCTACGCCGACAGCCGCCGCGACGAGGTGATCCGGCTGGCACCGTTTGTGTGGAACAGTTCGGATGATGTAGAACGCTTTTTCCACGCCCTCGTGGACACGTTACGCACCGGCGCCTATCTCACCCTCCCGCTCAAGCAGGCCGGACCCGTCACCTGACGAACGCGGATCGAGCGCGTAGAAGGCCACCATCGCGTTGAACAGCTCGCTATGCTGGCGGGCCATGATATCGGGGCGCTCGAAAAAGGCTTCAGTGGCACACGCGAAAAACTCAGCCTGGTTGGTGGCCGCGTAGCGCCGCAGCATCGAGCGGCCCACCTTGACGCGTTGCATCTCGCGGCGCACCAATTCTGACCACGCCGCGGCAGACTGCGGGTCCATCAGTGAGGGCGCGCCATCTACATCGCTGTTGGCAAAGTCGAGCAGGTGCGCAAGCTCGTGGAGGACCACGTTGTGCCCGTCGAGATAGGCCCAGCTTTTCTCGACCGCAGGCACGGAAAAGATCACCGGACCCTGCGGATGCGCCATCCCGTCGAAATCGCCCATCTGATCGTCGAAATAGTCGGTGTCGAACTGGCTCGGGTAGAACAGAAAGGTTCTCCGGGCCGATAGCGCCCAACCGGGGCGTCCGTGCAGTAGCGACGCCGCCCCTGCCGCCACCGCGAGACGCAGCGTATCGGTCACCTCTACTCCGGCCACGCCCTCGAAACGTTGTTCTGCCAGAAACATCTGAACATCCCGCTCGAAGCGCGCGCGTGCGCGGTCAGCAGCGTTGGCGTACAGCGGCGCGTGCGCCAGCAACCATGCCCGCCACGCCTCGGGGAAACGGCGGCGTACGGCCAGCCACCGCTGCCGGGCCTCCCGCAGTAACAGCGCGGCCACCGCCACGGCCACCGCCATCCCCCACAGCGGAGAACCGCCCATACGCACGGCTACAAGCGCGCCTATTGCGCCCCCCACGACGGCGAGCGATACGGCAAAAAATAGCGAGGAGCGAGGCAGAATATGCACAGCGGCAGAAAGCAAACACCTCAAGATGGCACCGCGGGGCACGCCCAAACAAGCCCGGGTAAAAGGGACCTCCTCTTGCAGGTACAAAAAAGGCGAACCGCACCGAAACACTTCACTCTTCGCGCCGGGCACCGATAATCGAACAGTAACTGCCCTACCGCTGCGTACTATTCCCCTGCCCACATGTCTACGCCACTCCAGCTTCTCGTTGAACAGTATTTTGCCGACCCTACCGAGCGCCACCGTTCCGCGATAATTGTTGAAGGCGTGCACCTGGTGCGCACGCTGGTAGGACGCACGAGCGTCCCCAAGAGCCCGCTCGCCTCGCGCGAAGACCTTGAAAGCGTCGGGTTGATGGGGCTACTGCAGGCGCTCGAACAGTACGATGTCGAACGCGGGACACCTTTTGCCACGTTCGCGTATGGCCGCATCCGCGGTGCGCTTATCGACTACCTGCGTTCTATCGACCCGCTCTCGCGCGACCAGCGCCGCAAGCTGGCCGAGGTGCAGTCGGGCCGCGAAGTGCTCCGTCAGATGATGGGCGGCGAACCCAGCGATGAAAATGTGGCCGACTACCTGAACCTGAGCGTGCCCGAATACCACGAACTGATGTCGCATGCGCAGCGGCGTTTCGCGCTCTCGCTTCACGGCATCCTTTTCGAAGACGCCGAACTGACCCTGATCGACCTTATCGCAGATGACGAGGCGGAAGCTGAATTCGAGCGCATCGAGTTTAATTCGATGGTTGACTTTGTGCAAGGCCTGATCACCACCCTTCCCGAGCGCGAGCAACGCATTCTGGCCCTCTATTACCACGAAAACTTGACCCTCCGCGAGATCGCCGTCCTCCTCGGACTCACCGAGGCGCGCATCTCCCAGATTCTTGGTAAGACGCTGCTAAAACTGCGAGCACAACTCCACACCATGCGGGCAAAGGCGGCATAGTGCCTGCTGTAGAACAGCGGCAAGCAAAATCCACAATAAAGCAGCAGGGCGCTCCGTATATTCTGCTTCTATTCGACCCTTCAGGGGGTTGCTCCGCAGGCTATTGGCTAGCCCACCCTGCGGGGCGATTTTGTCTATGTCCTTCTCGTTCAGCCTGCCGTAGAGGTCAGCCTAAGCATGGGTGTGATGAATAAACTCCGGGATAATACCGGAGTAATCTTATGGATTCTCGTTGTCGCGTTTGGAGTCATTTTCATGCTCCAGGACACGAACATGTTCGACGCGCTCAGCAACAGGCGCGCACTCAACGTCATCACCGTCGACGGCGAGGCGATCCCGCAGCAGGAGTATCAGGCGCGCGTTGACGAAATGCGCAACCAGATCTCGCAGCAAAACCCGGACGCCGGCCCTCAGGAGCTTGACGAGGCGGACGAGCGCGCGTTCGAGTCGCTTGTCAGCGAGCGCCTTGCCCAGCGTGAAATGGAGCGCCTCGGCCTCCAGGTGACCGATGAAGAGGTGCGTCAGATGTTTTTCGGTGCCAATCCGCACGCCATTATCCGGGCGTATTTCAGCGATGGACAGGGCGGCATCGACCGCGCGCAGCTGCAGGCGTTTATCGACGCCCCGGAAAGCCAGGAGCAACTGGTAGCCCTCGAAGATTATATGCGCGGCGAGCGGCGGCAGACGAAGTTGCAGAAGCTTATCGAGTCGGTTGCCCGCGTCTCAGAATCTGAGGTCGAGGCCGCGTACCGCCGCCGCAACCGCACCGTCGATGCCGAAGTGGTGGCCCTTCGCTACGCCGCCATTCCCGACGCCGAGGTCGGCGTCACCGAGCGCGATGTGCAGCAGTATTACGATGCCCACAAGGAAGACTACGCCCGCGAGCGCACACTCGACCTGAGCATCGTCTCGGTCTCCAAAGAAGCGACTGCGGCAGACACCAACCTCATCCGGACGGACTTGAACCGCATCAAGCCTCAGTTTGCTCGGGCTACTAACGACTCGACGTTTCTCGCCGATCAGGCGTCGGAAGCGCCTTTCGCGGGTGGCTTTAAAAGCGTAGATGAGATTCCGCCTGCCGTGGCATCAGCGCTGCTGCCTAACCCCACCTCGGGCGAAGTGGTGGGCCCGGTTATCGAAAACGGGATGGCTTATCTGGCCAAGGTGCGCGGCGTCCGCGAGGGGTCGGAAACGTACGCGCGGGCGCGCCACATCCTCATCTCCGCTCCTGAAGACAACACAGAGCAGCGCCAGAATGCACGCAGCCAGATCGAGGCCCTTAAAGCACAGATCCAGAGCGGCGCGTCGTTCGATGCCGTAGCCCGGCAGGCCTCGCAGGACCCCGGCAGCGCCCTCAATGGCGGCGATCTGGGCTGGTTTGGGCGCGGTGCCATGGTGGCTCCTTTCGACGAAGCTGTTTTCAACAACCCGGTGGGCACCCTCGTCGGCCCCATCGAGACGCAGTTCGGCGTCCACCTGCTCGAAGTGACGGGCAAAACAAACACCGAACTCGACGTTGCCACTTACGCCACATCTATCCGTGCCGACCGCGGTACGCTGGAAAAGGCACGCAACCAGCTTGATGACTTCCGCTACTTTATCACCGAAGAGCGCAAAGTAAATCAGCTTGAAGCCGAGGCACGTGACGCCAACCTCGGCTACCAGACGCAAACCGTACAGGTTGATCAGCAGGTTTATCCCGGCATCGGCCGCAGCAGCGCGGTGCGCCGTTTTCTCCAGAGCACCAAAAAAGGGGAGATGAGCAACATTATCGAACTCAACAACCAGTTCGTGCTGCTCTACGTCCGCGACGTCACCCCGAAAGGCTACCGCCCGTTGAGCGAAGTACAGGACGAGGTGCGGACGCTGGCAACCAAAGAGAAGAAAAAAGCGCTTGCTGTAGCTCGCCTGCGCGAAGGGGTCGAGCAGGGTTTTGCTGGTCTTGCTGACCGTGTTAGCGGCACCGCTACTGTTATCAGCCTAAGCGCGCAGAACAGCTTTGTACCCGGCTTCGGGCAGCAGCCCCGCCTCGCTGGTGCCGTCAGTGCTACCCCGCAGGGGCAGGTCACGAACGTGGTGGAGGGCAGCGATGCCGCCTTTATCGCCCGCGTCACGGGCGTCAATGAGCCTCCCCCCCTTACCGATGCGCAGCGCGAAGCCATTCGCAACGAGTTGCTCACGTCACGCCGCGCGCGTGTGCTGAGCCAGTGGCTTCAGGGGCTACGCGATAATGCCGAGGTTACGGACAACCGCGCTGCACTCTTGTAAGCGGGTAGCAGTGCACATTGCGGTTTGAAATCGAGTGGGCTGCCGGAGTGTTCTGGCAGCCCGCTCTTCTGTTTTACCACTCCACCGTTCCCCGAAACGTAGTAGTCGCGGGTCCTGCCAGCGTAAGCTCGGTCACTTCTGTTTCACCAGTACGGGTGGCCCCAACGGTGAGCGCACCGCCCGGCATCTCAATCCGAACCGGGAAACGTGCCATGTAGCCAGCATACACGGCGCAGATTGCAGCAGCGAGCGCGCCCGTCCCGCAGGCCTGCGTCTCCGCTTCCACGCCTTTCTCATACGTGCGTACCCGCAGAACCCCGTCCTGCTGCACTTCTACAAAGTTGACGTTGGCACCACGAGGTGCGAGCGCCTCGGCATATCGCAAGGCAGGCCCTTGCTCCAAAACCGGTACAGCCGCTACAGATTCGCGGAAAAGCACCACATGCTCCGTGCCTGTCCAGATGAAAAGCGCCGCCTCACCGTTGACCTCGACGGCGCGGTAGCCGCGGGGCGAAGGCACATGTAGGGTGACAGGTGCTTCTATCTCAGGCGGGACATCAGCACGGTATACACCCGCGTCGGTCTCGAAAATGAGCGTGTCGTGGTCGAAGCCAGCCTGTCGGGCGTAGCGGGCCAGGCACCGCGCACCGTTGCCGCACATCGTCCCGCGCGAGCCGTCGGCGTTGTAATACAGCATCCGGAAGTGGTACGCGTCATTTTCGGACGGCGCGAGCGCGAGCAGACCGTCTGCTCCTATGCCCGCGTGGCGACGGCATAGCGTGCGCGCCAGGTGGGGCAGTTCGTCAGCACCGAAAGCGTAAAATCGATTGTCAAGCACGATGAAATCGTTGCCCGCTCCGTTCATCTTCGTAAACTCAAGGATCAGCTTCCTTTTCAAGCGCGTGTGCTTTTTCCGGCAAGGCCTAAAGCCCTGCAAGTCCTTTTAAAACCCGACGTATTTGACAGAGAAACGCATTCAGATCGAAAACGCCGAGCCGCTACTGCTTTTCGGCTTCAACGACGTGTACCTCCGGAAGATCGAGGAGGCATTCCCGCAGACGCAGATCACCGCGCGCGGCAACGAGGTGTACCTGCGGGGCGAACCCGACCGAATCGCCCGAATAGAGCAGGTGCTCGATGAGCTGATCCTGCTGCTCAACCGCAACAGCAACCTCACCGAGAACGACGTAGAAACGGTGCTGGCGCTCTCCAGCGTGGGCGATGGCGCGCGTGCGGCGGCACTCGGCGCGCGTGACGTGATCCTATTCACGCCGGGCGGCGGCATGGTCAAAGCCAAGACACCCGGCCAGACGCGGCTGGTTGAGCAGGCACGTCAAAACGACATCGTCTTTGCCGTCGGTCCCGCCGGTACAGGCAAGACGTACACAGCCGTTGCCCTCGCCGTGGCTGCGTTGAAGTCGCGGCAGGCCAAGAAAATCGTGCTCTCGCGCCCGGCGGTGGAAGCGGGTGAGCGGCTCGGCTTTCTTCCGGGCGATCTCAAGGAGAAAATCGATCCGTATCTGCGCCCGCTTTACGACGCGCTCGAAGACATGATGCCTGCCGACAAACTCAAGGCAGCCCTCGACCAGAATGCCGTGGAGATTGTCCCCCTCGCGTTTATGCGGGGGCGCACGCTCAACTCCGCCTTTGTCATCCTCGACGAGGCACAGAACGCGACGGCACAGCAGATGAAGATGTTTCTGACCCGTCTGGGCGTCAACAGCCGCGCCATTATCACGGGCGACGTAACGCAGACCGACTTGCCGAGCCGCGAAATGAGCGGTCTGGTGCAGGCACGCGACATTCTCGAAGGCATCGACGGGATCGGCTTCGTAGACTTCGACAAGCGAGACGTGGTGCGCCACCGCCTCGTCAAAGAGATTATTGAAGCCTACGAGCGCGCCAGTGCCGATGCCCCCGCGCCGCAAGGATCGCGCTGGTAAGCGTTGCTGCTCTGCCCACTTACAGTACATGCTGGTATGATTGACCGCCGCGCATTCGTCGAGCGCATGAGCCTGCTCGGACTCGGTGCTGCATTCCCGCTTACTGCGGCAGCCGCGCCGCTTCCCGCCGATATCTCGGCACCGCCCCCGCCCGTGACTGTGGATGATATCGCCGCAGCCGAAAAGGTAGCGGGAGTCTCGTTCCGGCCCGAACAGCGCGAAATGCTGGTTCAGGATGTGGAAGAAGCGCTGGAAGGCTACGAGGCGTTGCGCGCCCTCGACATGCCCAACAGCGTTGCACCCGCGCTTCAGTTTAATCCGTTTGTCGGCATTACGCCCCCTGTTGTGCCCGCGCCTTCTGTTCCGGCAGAAAGCTGGCTGGTAGAAAATGCCCGGCCCTCGGGCGAAACAGACCTTGCGTTTGCTGGCGTGGCACGGCTGGGGCACCTCCTGCGGACTGGTCAGATCACCAGCGTGGCGCTAACACGGCTTTTCCTCGATCGTCTTGCGCGCTTCGACGGGGTACTGCACGCTGTGGTGACACTGATGCCCGAACGTGCGCTGGCAGAAGCTGCCCAGGCCGACCGCGAGATAGCAGCGGGCGGGTGGCGCGGCCCGCTACACGGCATCCCGTACGGCGCCAAAGACCTGCTCGCCGCCGCCGGTGCGTCCACCACCTGGGGCACGGCCCCGTATCGGACTCAGGTGTTCGACGCTGATGCGGCGGTTGTAGAAAAGCTGCGCGAGGCGGGAGCGGTTCTCGTGGCCAAGCTCACCCTGGGCGAACTGGCATGGGGCGACGTGTGGTTCGGTGGGATGACGCGCAACCCGTGGAACGCCGAGCAAGGCAGTAGCGGGTCGTCGGCCGGGCCTGCGGCGGCGGTGTCGGCCGGGCTCGTCCCGTTTGCGATAGGCAGCGAGACACTCGGCTCTATTGTTTCACCGGCTACACGCAACGGGGTTACCGGCCACCGCCCCACGTATGGACGGGTAAGCCGTAACGGCGCGATGGCGCTGTCGTGGTCGATGGACAAACTCGGTCCGATGGCTCGGTCGGCGCTGGACTGCGCGCTGGTGTTCGACGCGATTCACGGTGCCACCCTCGGCGACGCGTCTTCTCGCACGGTGCCGTTCCCCTTCGACCCGGCTCAGCCGCTCGACCTACTCCGCATTGGCTACTTTGCCGACCTGTTCGACGCCGAGTATTCAGGCCAGGCAGCAGACCGCGCCGCCCTCGACGTGTTGCGGCGCCATGGGATAAACCTGAGGCCTGTGTCGCTCCCGCAGGACATCCCCGCTGGCATAATCACGACCATGCTATCCGTCGAAGCGGCTGCCGCTTTCGATGCGCTCACGCGCTCGGGGCAGGTAGACGAGATGGTGAGGCAAACGCGTAACGCGTGGCCCCACGTTTTCCGCGCCGCACGGCTGGTGCCTGCCGTCGAGTATATCCAAATGGCGCGGGCGCGCACCTTGCTCATCGAAGAGATGGACGAGGCGTTCCGCTCGTTCGACGTGATTGTGTCGCCCTCTTTCAACGGCGGCATCCTGCAGATCACCAACCTCACCGGTCACCCGTGCGTGGTAGTGCCCAACGCGTTCAACATGGTAGAGGGGCAAGCCGACCGGCGCAGTCCGGGCAGCATCTCGTTTATTGGCGCGCTCGACCGCGATGATGCCGCGCTACGCGTGGCGCACGCTTTTCAGGAAGCGACTGACTTCCACCTGCAACGCCCTCCCATCGGCCGGTGATCGTCAGCCAACCGTGTCGGCATCCACGCGGCGAAAGATGGCGCGGATGGCTCTTTCGCGTTCGTCGAACTGTGGAGCCTCGGCTACGGCAAACGCGGCGCGGTTGAACAGTGAGAGGAGCGCATCCGCGTCGCCGCTCCACGTCACGTACAGCCAGCCGCCGGGAACAAGCACCCGGCGCAACTCGGTGAGAATATCCAGCCGCTCGGCATCCGAGTAATGATCCAGAATGCCCCACGCGACTATCCAGTCGAAGTGCGCATCGGCATACGGCATCTGCGCCGCGTCTGCCCCATGCAACTGCACTGGATGGCCGGGCACGATCTCGGCAAGGCGTAAACGCAGTGCTTCGAGGCACTGCGCATCACGGTCGAGCCCCCACACGTCGAAGCCGAGTTGAGCCAGCGGAATCAGGTGTCGCCCACTCGCACAGCCGACGTCAAGTACGCGCGCCTGGGGCGGCACCGCCGCAAACGTGCGCAGCAGATGCTCAGCGGGACGATCCACGGGCGGACACGGACGTTGTCGGGGTGGGCAACGGCAGCAGCATCCCGTCGCCCTGCGAGGTATCCATGTGGAGATGTTGCCCGATAGATTCTACGAGCGCCTGCAGGTAAAGTGCGTTGCAGTTGAGGGCGGCGGCCACCTCATACTGGTGCAGCCCGAGCGCGTCGGCACGTGCGCGCAGGTCCACATCCAACTCAAAAGCCGTTTCCATCGTGTCGGTCGTGAAACCAACCGGCACCACTATCACCCCGGTTCCACCGGTAGAGGCGATGGTTTCGAGCGCTTCCACGAGTACAGGAGAAGGCTGCCGGCTCAGCCCCCAGTTTTGCACATATGCCAGGTGGCGGGGGCGCTTTTCGACGCGCAGATGCCACAGGGTATCGATCAGCGGTGCCAGCGGCGATTGTTCGGGCGTGCCGCCGGGCGCATCGAGCGCAGCGGCAGGATGGAGTGCGAACACCACCTGCACTTCGTCCCGTAGCGTGCGCGGAAAGCGCTGCAGCGCCTCATCGAGCCGGTCGCTCATTGCCTGGACAAAGGCCTTAGGGGCGGCATGCTCCCACACCACTGCCGTGGGCAGATGGGCAAACTCTGCTTCTGCTGCGGCGCGCTGCCACCACGATACGCACGAATCAGACACGCCCGACAGACGCACCGGTGTCGTCGGAACCAGCACCACCGCGGTCACATCGTCCTGTCGCATCTGCGCGATAATCTGGCCTGCCCCCTGTTCGCCGTAGCGCGCAGCGGCGTACACACGCAGCGATACGCCGCTATCCGCCCCATAGCGGTTCAACTCGGCCCCGAGCGCACGCGTTTGCTCGCGCAGCAGGCGAAGGTCTGGCGCCGCGCCGCCCACGGCGGTCAGCGCATCTGCCAGCAGCGGTGCCCGCCGGCGACTCAGGAAACGTGCTACCCGGGCTCGCATCAAACGCGGCAACCAGGATATCCGAACGCGCAGCGGGTCTGTCAGCACCCGGTACAGATAGGTCTCTATCTCGGAAATCTGCGACGGCCCCCCTGAGCCCAGCAGTACCACACCTACCACGTCTCCGTCACGCACATACACGCGCTCGTCGTCAGGCCAGTCGGCCGCAGCACAGTTCAAACCCTTCAAAAACGAGCGAGAGGTCATACGCGCGCAGCGGGGGTTAAGTGGTTAGGAAAGCTTTGGCAAGCGCTTACGGGGAAGAAAAGAAAACCCCGTGCCGTGCAGGTTGAAGTTTGTACGACCCCCGGCCATTTCAACGCACCTTCACCCTAAAGCTGTCGCAGCATCACCTGAGGGCACCTCTATTCACGCACAGGCAAACTCTCATGCTATTTCCCCCGGGATGATGTCTACTGGTATCGACACCGGACGAAGGAACATAAGACGGTTCCGGCCACCTGCCAGGAATTGACAGATAGCCGGAATACGCTCAGAGGCAGGCAGCTTTAGTCGCCCGACGTAACCCCTGCATGGGTTTTCGCTGCCGCGCCATCGCCGCCAGCGGCGTAGCCCTCACCGGGAAACTGCCGGATGTGATCCGATGGGAGCAATTTGCCGGTACCCTGCGCTACAGGCGAGGCCTCGTGGATCACGAAGTCGCTGTTGGGCAGCGTGTCCATGTACGCCAGCGCAGCGCGTGCTGCCGGGTGCATGGTGGCGTCGGCGTTGTCGCGCAGCTCGCCCAAGTTGGCATGGATCTGATTCTCGAACAGGTCGAACAAGTGTGCAAAAGCGGCGCGATCGCGTGCGTACGCAGGCCCGCTCTCACCCGCCCGCATCTGGCTGTCAATCTTAGAAAGCGACACGGTGAGGGCGAAAAGCAGTACTGCGTTGTCCGCCACGCGGGCCTGCTGCGCCTGCCGAGACACGATAGCCTCGCGCTCCCACTTGCTCACCATCTTGAAGCCGTGCGAATGCTGCTGTACAAGCTTCGAGAGCCGCTCGGCGTAAAGGCGCAAGCTCGGGTGGACTCCCGCGATCTCAGGCGCGGTAGGCTTGACGCCTGCAAAAAGCTGGAGCCCGAGCGGAATGGCCCGGCGCAGGATCTGCGGGTTGAGACCGTTACGCACCATCCGTGTCAGGTTTGCGGCGGCAGGCTCATCAGCATCCCACAGCAAGGCCTGCTGCACGCCAATCATCTGCTCGGCCAGTTGCTTGCCGCCATAGGCAAACACAAACGACTGCATCACTTCATTCGAGCCTTCTACGATGCGGTGGATGCGGTTGTCGCGCCAGATGCGCTCAAACTCGTTTTCTGTCACATAGCCCTCACCGCCCATGATCTGCATCGCGTCGTCGATGACCTCCCAGCCGTAGTGCGAGCAGAAGACCTTCGTAATGGCCGTTTCCACCATGATATCGGCGTCTTTCCGGTCGAGCATGCCTGTCATCATGTACAGCATGGCGTCCATCGCGTACGTATACGCGGCCATGCGGGCCACGCGCTGCTGGACGGCCTCGAAGGCAGCGAGCGGACGCCCGAACTGGTAGCGCGTCTGCACCCACTTGGTGCTCTGCTCAAACGCACGCTTTGCACCACCGCCCACGCCTGCCGAGAGCGTGCAGCGTCCATAGTTGAGGCACGTCAGCGCCACGTTGAGGCCCTTGCCTTCTTGATGCAACAGGTTCTCCCTAGGGACTTTGACGTTGGTAAAGCGGATGCGGGCCTGCCACGTGCCCCGGATGCCGGTCTTCGAGCGGTTTTTCTCGAAAATGTCAATGCCTTCCATATCGGGCGTGCAGATAAGCGCCGTGACCCCTTCTTTGGTCTTGCCCGTCTTCGGATCCCGCACCTGCTGCTTGGCCATCACGGTGAACATGCCCGAGAGCGCCCCGCTGGTCGACCATTTCTTCTCGCCGTTGAGGATAAAGCAGTTTTCTTTCTCGCTCCACTCGCAGCGCGTCTCCTGGCCTGCGGCGTCTGAGCCTACGTTGGGCTCCGAAAGGCAAAATGCGGATAGATACTCGCGCGCCACTTTGGGGAGAAACCGCTTTTTCTGCTCTTCCGAGCCAAAGAGCATAATGGCCTTGCAACCAATAGACTGGTGCGCCGACACCACGACCGAGGTAGACCCGCAGTAGCGCCCGATCATCTCCAGAACGCGGTTGTAGCTCGTCACCCCTAGGCCAAGGCCCCCATACACTTCCGGCACCGTCATGCCCATCACGCCCAGGTCAAACAGGCGCTTGATAGCCCACTCAGGGATGTACTCTTTCTGGTCGATCTCGACGGAAGGATGCTCATTTTTGAGGTAATCCTCCAGCTCAACCAGCAACGCGTCGCACTTCTCCCGCTCTTCACGGGTAGACTGTGGATACGGGAAGACAAGGTCAGAGCGGAAGCGTCCCCAGAACAGGTTTTTGACGAATCCCATCTGGCCGGGCTCCGGCCCCATCATCGTCTCGATGTCGGCGATCATCTTCTGATCTTGCACCGACACGTTCTTGAGTTTGCTGAGGTTAACTGCAGACATAGAGATAGATTGTAAGTCGATATAAAGCGAATGGAAAGCGCTTCCGCGCTCCATTTTCTCAACACGACGCTCAACAGGCGTGTTCCTCTGTCAGCCCCTGCAGGCGGCACGCGGACCCGGCTCTACCGTATGTTTTACCTTTACCTCCCCACGCACTATGACCCCCTCTTTTCTAACCCGCCTCGCTTACGCCGAGACCGTTTCGGGTGGGTGCCTGTGTGTCGGACTCGACCCGGATGCCGCGCGCCTGCCTGCCCCGCTCCGAGACCGCCCGGTTATCGCCGGGCTGCTCACATTGAACGAGTCGGTTATCCGCAGCACGGCCTCGTTCGCGGCGGCTTATAAACTCAACGCCGCCTTTTACGAAGCTCATGGCCGCGCAGGCATAGCGTTTCTATACGAGACGGTAGCGCTGGTCCGGCAGCTGGCCCCCCACGCCATCATCATTGCCGACAGCAAGCGGGGCGACATCGGCAACACCGCGCGGTTCTACGCGCAGGCCGCATTTGATGACCTGGGCGCAGATGCCATCACGGTGGCGCCTTACATGGGTGCAGACAGCATAAAGCCTTTTCTCGACTTCCCGGATCGCTGCGCGTTTGTGCTGGCGCGCACCTCCAATCCAGGTGCCCACGACTTCCAGCACAGACGCTGTGACGGCATACCGCTGTACGCCTCGGTGGTAGAAAAAGTGGTGGCGTGGGGCCACGAAAGCCCTGGAACAGCGGGGCTCGTTGTTGGCGCGACCGATGCATCGGCCCTGGCAGCGATCCGCAGGCAGGCCCCAGAAACGCCGCTGCTCATCCCCGGAGTCGGCGCACAGGGCGGGCGGGCCGAGGACGTGATGGCGGCAGCAGGCGCAGGCGGTGCGCCCCTGCTTGTCAACAGCAGCCGTGGCATTCTATACGCGTCGGCGGGCGATGATTATGAACAAAAGGCCGCAGAGGCTGCCCGCGCGCTTCGAGATGCCCTCTCCCGCTGAGCAAGGGTTTAGGGGATAAGCAGGCGAACAGGTTATACAGTCGGCCGCTGCGGGTCTTGCGTCCAAATCCGCCGGATGCCATGCTCAATTCTGCTCCTGCCTACCTGTACTACGATCAAGGCCCTTCGCTTTTCAAGCTTGCCTGGTATGAGCCGCTGCCCGGTGCCTCGGTGCCAGAGCAAGTGGTGCAGGAACTATGGCGCGCACAGCGGCTGCGGCACGGCAGCCTCCGCACCACGGGCGGTGACCCTGTAGAAATCATCGACCCCGGGACGTACAACACCGATGGCGGGCCCGATTTCCGCTTTGCATGCCTCCGCATCGGCGATACCGTTTTGTTTGGAGACATCGAGATTCACACCACCTCGCGGGTCTGGTTTCAGCACGGCCACCAGCACGACCCGCGCTACAACAGCGTCGTGCTACACGTCGTGCTTCAGCCCGACCTGCTAACGGGGACTTTGCAGCGAGCCGATGGCACAACGCTACCAGAACTGGTGCTGGCTGCCCATCTCGATGGTTCTTTCCGCGAGCATCTCGTGCAGTTTTTCTCGCATCCTGCAGCGTCCCGGCCGTGCAGTTGGGGGTTGCCAGATGTGCCGCCGACCCTGCTCGACAGCTGGCTGCGCAAGTGCGCCGAGGCCCGTTTGTACCGGCGCAGCATGCCATATCAGGAGGCTTCTTCAGTTGCGCAGCTTGTCTATGAAAATGCAGCAGCAGCACTGGGCTACCGTCCAAACGCCTCTGCCATGCGGCGCCTGGCACAACGGGTATCCCTGCACGACCTGTGCACGTTGCGCAGCGCGCGCGACCGCATAGCGCTGCTGCTGGGCATGGCGGGCCTGATACCTGATGCCTCGCACATTGCCGCGATCGAGGAAGAAGCAACCCGGCGCTACAGCGCCGAACTGAAGGCCCGCTTCGAGGCGCTTCAACCGCGCGACGTACAGCCGATGGACAAGGTAGAGTGGCAGTATGCACGGCTGCGGCCCGCCAACTTTCCAGAGTTGCGTATTGCCCAGCTGGCAGCCCTTGTCTGCCCGGCCGGGCCGCTTGGGATACGCGGACCGGAGCGGTTCAGCAGGCTGCTCGTGGAAGAAGGATATCTCGACGCCTTCGACCGCCTGCTCGACGTAACGCCTGACGACTACTGGACTCGGCACTACCGGCTTACCCATCCTGCAGCTTTCCACACGGCGCGCATAGGGCGCGTTACACGTCAGCGTGTGCTCGTCAACGTTGTACTTCCCGCTGTTCTGGCGCAAGCCCCCGCAATGCGCCATGCAGACTGGATGGCTCGCGCCCTCGACCTGCTCGCGCAGCTACCCCCAGAAAACGACGCGCTGGTGCGTGATTTTTCCCTTCCAGATTCGTATCGTATAACGCTGCTGCACACGCAGGGACTCCATGAGTTGAATACGTCTATGTGTGTGCCGCAGCGCTGCCTTCAATGCACCGTGGGCGCGCATTTACTCGGCATCGCCGGCCCTGTATTGCCTCGGCAGCACGACCTGCCCCCTTTATGCTTATCCGCATCGTCCACCTCTACTTCGCCCCCGAGCACATAGCGCAGTTTAGAGCACTCTTTGACGCCGCCGCGCCCTACATCCGGGCATACAAAGGATGCCGGCATCTTGAACTGTGGCAATCGCTTGATGCCCCACATCATTTTACTACCTACAGCATCTGGGAAGATGAGCAGGCCCTGAATAACTACCGTGAGAGCCCGCTTTTCCGCACCACGTGGAATCAGACAAAAATCCTGTTCGCCGCATTACCTGTCGCCTATTCATATTCAAAGGCTGATCCGTAGAAATTGCATATTTCCATTAATCATCGCTACTATGCGCAATCCGCTTCACCCCCCCTGGAGTTCTCAGACGCCGCATGGACACATTTTCTCAGACGCCGGCAACGAGGTTCGACGCGAAGCCGAATTTCGACATTCTCTTCCCACCGCTGCCGCGAACGCTTGTAGAAGTATCACGTCTTATCGCAACGCCCCAGCGGGACGAGTCCCTGCCAGCGCTCGTCCGTGCCATCGAGTACGACCCACTCACGGCCACCATGGTGCTTCGCCGCGTAAACTCGGCGTACTTCGGCCTCCGGCAAACGGTAAGTGATGTTGAGCATGCGGTGCGCCTGCTGGGCTTTCAGGATGTGTGCGAGTTGGTGATGACCTCGTCTATCAGTCGCATCGACTTTTCCCTGAACTCGGCTGAACAAACAACGGTCTTCCGAGCCATCATGCGGCTCTGCATCGGTACGGCCTATTACGGACGTCTACTGGGTCAGCAGTTGAGCCTTCAGGGCCAGGGCCTCGCTTATACCGTTGCGCTGATGTGCAACCTGGGCCGGCTCGTGTTTTTCTACAACCGGATGCAGGATTACGAAGCCATGTGGATGGCGACGGGCGTCCCATATCCGCCGCCTGAGCACGAAGAGCGGATGATATTCGGGTTGGACAACAAAGCGCTCCTCGAACAGGCAGCCGTTATCTGGCAACTGCCGCCCGAAATATCAGAGGTGCTCCGGCACGTCCATCGCCCCGGGCATGTCAGCGACCCCGTGCTGCGTCAGGTTGCGCTGGCGGTTACGGTTGCACAGCATGCTTGCACCGAACTGGTACTGCCCGAGCAGCCCACTTCTAAACTGGAAACTGTCGCGGCCACACACACGCTCAGCCGCAACACCGGCTACGACCGTGACCGGCTACAGCTACTGCTAACAGATTCGAGTAAGCAGGCACGCCACTTTGTAGCCGAGATGCTGCGCGCCTGAGCACAACCGGGCCTCTCATCATAGCTGAATTGTGAACCCTGCAAGAAGGATGCGGCCAGGCGCAGGCAGGCCTTCCTGCGGTAGCACCGTTGCATCCATCGCGTTGTCGACACGCACGAAGGCGGTCGCGCTTGCAGTGTGCACAGGCAGGCGATACGATAGCCGCGTACCAAGTAGCCAACCGCTCTGCAGCCGCTGCCGCTGCCCGTCACGCTCGGTGGCATACGCCCCCGCAATGCGGGATACATCAACAGAGGCGCGTAACGTGCTAAATACCGGTGCCTCTGCAAGCAGGAAGGCTACAAGCGCCGGCTTTTCAGCAAGCGGCACTTTGTGGCCCTTTTCAACGCCCTGGGCGCGGAGCATTGTCAGGTGCCCTTGCAGCCGCATACCAGCGGCACCGCTCCACGCACCCGCCACCTCGCCTCCATATACTACACTGCCTTCGAGATTGACACGCTGGCGCAGCTGTCGGCCTGCCACCTCTACCGTGCGCTGGTCAATGGCATCAGCCGTTCGCTGAACGAAGAGCGTCCCCTCGACGGATACAGTCCGGTAGAGCCAGCCCAATCCCACCTCCCCCGACCACACCGTCTCTGGTTGCAGCGACGTGTTTGGGTAGAAGCGGTTGAGTGCGGTGCCGAAAAGTTCGCGGAGCGTTGGAAAGCGCACTTTTCTTGCTGCTCCGGCGCGGACCGTCCACGCTGCAGTAGGGTGCCAGGCAACGCCTGCCGCGCCACTCCACGCTACCTGTGATTTCCGCCCGGGTTTGTCGCCCGTCAGGGGAGTTGCCAGCCCTTCGAGCGCGGCACCGGTCTGCACCGTCCACTGCTGACCGATAGGTTGCGTAATATCGAGTGCTGCGCCAGCCACGTGCTGGCGGTAGCGCTGCAATGGCGCAGCGACGCCTGCCTCAGCATCAACCTGGCGGTGCAGCGAGGTGAGCACCGTCGCGCTTGTTCGGATAATAGTTGCTACCGCTTCTGCCTGCACCGCAATGCGCAGTCCCGCTGTGTAATCACCGTCAAGCTGGAAGGCTTCCGGCTCGTCGTACGCCGCGGTCGGGTACTGATCAATGTGCTGGGCATAATGCTGCACCCATGCGTGCCCACGCGCAAAACTGTCATTCCCCAGCCGCTGCTCTCCCATCAGCGCAACAAGTCCCATCCGCAGTACAGGATAACGCCAGTACCGCACCAGATCGGTGTCTGGATCGAGATGGCTCTCAGGGGCGATGCCTTTATTCGCTGACAGGTACGCAGCGGTGAGTGCCACTTCCCGTCCACGCGCCAGCGTGCGCGCGCTGCGGACAACCATCCCCATCTGCGCACGGTCGGTGTTGGTACGGAGGCGCGTACCCGACTGGCTAAAAGGGACGTGCGCCGTGCGAGGCAGTGCGTCTGCCGTGCGTACGCCTGCTGCAACGCTGAGATCAAGCAACGCGCTGCTGGTATGGCGATGCACGCTCACGCCTACCTCGGCTCGGGCTGGCAATCCACCTGCGGCGGCTGCTTCTACAAGCTGTCCTGGACTGCTCAGGCTTTTGGTGCGTATTTCCACCACGCCGCCTGCCGTGTTGGGACCATACAAAACAGAGAAGGGGCCTTTCGTTACCTCGATGGCGCCGATAGCTGAAGCCGGCAGCAGCCCAAGGTCAAACCGGGCATCCCACGGCACGTTTAGCGGCACACCGTCGAGAAAGAGTGCGACCTGCCGCTCTGCTGCGCCCCGCAGGTAGATGAGGGCTTCTCCTCGGGAGTTGACCTGCAGATGGGCACCGGGCACCAGCCGAACGACATCTGCTGCGGTGGCAGGGCTCAGTTGGATAAGGTCAGCCACGCCTATCTGTTGCACCGTGGCCACGCGTGCCGCGCTTGCTTCTGCGCCTTGCACCACCACTTCAGTCAGACTGTACTGCCGCACCGTAGTGTCAGGCGTCTGCGCCGCCAGCGGCAGCAGGTACCCCATGAGCACAGCCAGCGTTACCTGGACTATCCTCCAGGGGCGTCTCACTGGGACATGCTTTCGCCTGCCTCACCCTCTGCAGTGGGCGCAGTGGGTACCGATGCTACCGAGTCGGACAGTACCGGCGCGGCTATGGGAGGCGCGCCGAGCAGGGGCAGCGTTACCGTTTGCGGAAGGCCTGCGGGCCGCATCCTGTTGCTGATGCGCATGTACTGCGGCGGCACAAAAACGTAGCGGGAGTGCTCTACTTCGCTATCGATGTACGACCCTGCTTCTGTTTCCCCGCGCATCTGCCGCCCAATGCCTGCATACAGGTCCAACAGCATCTGCTGCTCGGTGATAAAGGCGCCATAGGCCCTGTGAAGGTCGCGGTAATCATCCGTCTCTACCAGTTCGTCGAGGCGCAGGCGCTGTTCCAGAAGCAGCGCTTCCTGAAGCGCCACCAGCGCCGCCATGCGCTCGGCATAGGGCCGCATCGCGGGCACCCCAGCCGAACCCTGCGCCAGCTGCCGCAGGTCCGCCTGATTCCGTGCCAGGTTGGTTTCAAACTGCTCGACCAGAACGACCAGCTGTTCACGGTGCTCTTCGACGTTTCCGTAGTCCCCATACGTGCGGCACCCTGTTAGTAAAAACAGGGCCAGCACGCCCGGTAGAATAGCATTAGAGAAAGCAGGACGCATAAGATCAGATAATGGTGTCGTCAGGGATGGTGGTGTTTTTGGGGATGACCACAATGCGGTCTCGGATGTAGAAACCCGGGCCTTCCCCTTCGTCTATTTGATCGCGGTTTTTGATAACGCAGCGCTTGCCGATGCGGGCATTTTTGTCTACGATGGCGCTTTCAATGTACGTCTCCTCATCTATCCCCGGAAAGAGCGGACCCAGCACAGGCGAACGGGTGGTAGGGTCGTGCCAGTTGTAGTAGTCACTGCCCATCATCACCGTGTTTTTGACAGTTGCATTTTTACCGATGTACGAGCGCAGCCCGATTACCGAGTTAGAGACGTGTGCATTGATAATGATACTGGCCTCGGCAATAAGCGAATCCTGGATGTACGAGTGGTGAATCTTTGCAGGAGGCAGCATGCGCGCGTTGGTGAAAAGCGGCATCGTCTCGTCATACAGGTTGAACTCGGGCTTGGCCGCCGTCAGCGCCAGGTTTGCTTCGTAGAAGGATCCGATAGTCCCGATGTCGCTCCAGTAGTCCTTAAATGAGTAGCTGAATACGTTGCACGTTTCGATGGCCGTGGGAATAATCTCCTTGCCGAAGTCGTGGTCGTCAGGCCGGTTCTGGAGTAGCTGGGTGAGCACATCCGTTTGAAAGATGTAGATCCCCATCGACGCGAGGTAGATGCGGCCTTCCTCACGCATACTGGCATCGACGGGACTGTCCTTGCCTTCGAGTTGGTCGATCGGTGGCTTTTCGTGAAACTCGGTGATGCGCTCTGCCTCATCCGTTTTGAGGATGCCGAAGGCTGGCGCCTCCTCGGCCCGCACCGGGATAGTAGCCACGGTGACATCGGCTCCTTTCGCCAGGTGGTGCTCCAGCAGGCGCTGATAGTCCATAAGGTAGAGCTGGTCGCCCGAGAGAATGAGCACCTCATCGTGCATGTAGTTGCGCACGTGCGTCATGCAGCGGCGGACGGCGTCGGCGGTGCCCTGAAACCACTCTTGCGACGCCATGGTCTGCTCAGCCGCCAGAATCTGCACAAAGCCACCCGAGAAACGGTCAAACCGGTAGGTGGTGGCGATGTGCCGGTTCAGACTGGCCGAGTTGTACTGGGTCAGCACGAAAATTCGCTCTACACCCGAGTTGATGCAGTTCGAAATCGGAATGTCGATAAGGCGGTACTTGCCTGCAAGGGGTACAGCAGGTTTAGAGCGGTGCATGGTCAGCGGATAGAGCCGGGTTCCGGCTCCACCGCCCAAGATGACCGCGAGCATTCTGTCCATGGAAAAAGGGCGTGGGGTGAGTAGTCGTCCGATGAAAATACACGTTAGAGGTATGTGCCGCTGTGTCTGAAGGCGTACAATCCCTGTAAAGTCTTCCGCAAGGCTGCCGGCGTAGCCTGAACTTGCCTGTATCCGTGCGCCGTTAAACCCGTTCTCGGTCTTTTCGCATTGTGCGACGGACCCCTTACCACTTCCCTTCTGACAAGCCTGTCTTTGCCGATGCTCGCGCGTAACGTGACGGTATTCTACTTTGCCACAGCTTTTTCGCTGGCGCTGATCACCACCGCCCTGCCGGTACTTTTCGACCAGCCTGGTTTGCTGGTGCTCACGCTCGCGTCGTTCATGTTCACTATCTGGGTGCTGCGCCGTAGCGATGGCAAAGGCTTCGTCAAGTCCAGCCAGATTCGCCGTGCCTTTGAGCCTGCACGCCATTTCAACGGCACACAAACGTTCGTGCTGTTTGTGCTGCTCGTGGTGCAGGCGGCGGCGGCGGCGTACATCCTGCTGAGTTGAGGTGCGCCGGGCACGCAGAAGTCCGGCTGAGGAGGGAAACCCGCTACAATAGGGCCGGTTAGGCAGCGTTACCGACTGGTAAAGTGCTGCCCCTTATGGACGATTCCTTCCACGACGCTTTTCGCGTTCTCTCCGCCCGCCTCGACAGGCTCCGCCGGCGCACTACGCTGGCAGGTGTCGTGCTGGGGGTGCTCGTCGCAGGTGCCACGCTGGCAGCGCTGTGGACGGTGGCAGCCCTGATAGAATCGGTGGCGTGGCTCTCGTCGCCCCTGCGTCTTGTCCTTGTCGCCACCGTGACAATCGTGACGCTGGGCCTGCTCGCGTGGATTGGCGGCCGCGCGGTGCTGCGCCTGCTGGGCGTACTGCCCGGTCTCTCGAACGAAGCGATGGCGCGCCGGGTGGGCATGCACACGCCGCACGTGGGCGACCGGATGCTCAATCTGCTTCAGCTTTCCTCGGGGCACAGCACAGCGGCCCCCCCCGCCCTTCTCCATACCGCAGTGACCCGCCTCGACGCGGTGCTGCGCGATGTGCAGGTAGAGCAGACCGAACGTTTCGACGCACCCCGGCGCGCGCTGCGCTACGCGTGGATTCCCGTAGCTGCCCTCCTGCTTTTCTGGGTCTCCGCCCCCACCACTTTTACCGCTGCCTCCACGCGTCTGCTCGCTCCTACCGAGACGTTTATGCGGCCCGCTCCGTTCTCGCTTGCCATCGCCCCCGGCGACACGTCGGTTGTGCGCGGCGACACGCTGGTGGTTGAGATAGCCGCCAGCGGGCGGGCGCTGCCTGCTCGCCTGACGCTCGAAACGCGCCGACAAGGGGAAAAAGCAACCGACGCGCTCGTGCTCCAGCCCGACACCGCAGGGCGCTACCGATATACGTTCGTCAACGTGCGGCAGCCTGTCGAGTACCGCATTGTGGCCGCGCCTGTTGCTTCGGGTTGGTACACTGTTGCTGTTACCGAGCGGCCCGTGGTGCAGGGTCTCCAACTGGTGCTCACACCACCCGCTTACACGCGCCTGCCCCGCCAGGTGCTGCCCGCAGGCGTGGGCGACGTGACCGCAATGCCCGGCTCGCGGATAGACGTAGCAGTGGTGGTAGAGGGCGACGACATCCAGCAGGTGGCGCTCGATTTTGGAACCACGCAGGTGCCGCTGGCTCACACCGACGGGCGGGCGCAGGGCGCGTTCACCATCCGGGGCCCGGCCAGCTATACTGTAACCGCCCGCAGCGCGGAAGGGCTGCGCAACCTCACCCCTATCCGCTACACTATTACCCCGCTGCGCGACGAGCCGCCCTCCATCACGCTTGAATCGCCTGCCGAGGACCTACAGCTCGATGACTCGCTGGCTGCACCACTGCGCTTCCGTTTCACCGACGACTTCGGCTTTAGCAGGCTCGCCCTCGTCTTCCGCCTTGTGGAACGCCGCTTTGGAGAAGCAACGGACACCGCCACCACCATCACGCTGCCGCTCGAAAACCCACGCACCCTCGACCAGGCTGCGCAGTTCACCTGGCTGCTGCGCACCCACAGCGGCCTCGAACTCCTCCCCGGCGACGTGGTAGAGTACCATCTGCAGGTCTGGGACAACGATGCCGTTTCTGGCTACAAAACCGCGCGGACAGCCACGCGCCGGCTGGTGCTTCAGTCGCTGGCTGAGCAGTACGACGCCCTCGACGCGACGCAGGACGACGCCGAGAGCCGTCTCGAAGACCTTGTCGAGCAGAGCGGAAGTGTCCGCGAGGCATTTGACAAGCTGCGCAACGAACTGCGCCAGCAGAAAGAAGCCAACTGGGAAGACTCTCGCCAACTCGATGCCCTCAAAGAGCAGCAGGAGTCGCTCTCGGGTCAGATCGAGGAGCTTTCTGAACAGATGAAAGATGTCGCCGATGCGCTGCAGGACAAGAGCCTCGTCAGCCCGGAGACGATGGAGCAGTACCGGCAGCTACAGCAGGTGATGGAGGAAATCCAGGCCCCTGAGCTGCGCGAAGCGCTCGATAAGCTGCGCGAAGCCCTCGAAGAGCTCAACCTCGAAAAGATGGAGGGGGCATTTGAGCAGTTCGAGTTTAACGAAGAGCAGTACCGGCAGCGCCTCGAACGCGCCCTCGAACTGTTCCAGAACCTCAGAATCCAGCAGGAGCTCGAGGAAGCCGCGCGCCGCGCCGAGGCCCTGGCCGAGCAGCAGGAACGCCTGCAGGAAGAGACGAAAGCGCTCGAAGAGCAGCAGAATAAGGACGCCTCCTCGGGCAAGAGTGAGGCGCAGAAACAGGAAGCGGCTCAAAAACGAGAAGAGGCCGCCGAGCGCCTTGCCGAGCAGCAGGCACGCAGCGCCGAGGAAGCGCGCGCACTCGAAGAGCAGCTTGAGCAGACCCAGCAGCGGATGCAGGAAAGCCGCACCGCGCCCAAGCAGGAGATGAACGAGCTACGCGAAAAAGTGGAAGGCGAAAACCTGCCCGAGCAGATGCAGGAAAACCGCGAGCAGCTCCAGCAAGAACAGTACGGGCCCGCCCAGCAGCAGCAGCAGCAGATGCAGAAGTCGCTCCAGCAGACGCAGCAGCAGCTTCAGCAGATGAAAGCCCAGATGGAGCAGCAGCAGCAGAAAGTAAACGTGCAGGCCCTCCGCCGCGCCCTCGACGATGTGCTGCGCCTGTCGCAGCAGCAGGAGGCCTTGCGGCAAAGCGTGCAGACCAGCACCCCCGACAACCCGGCGGTACGCGAGGCTGCACGCCGCCAGACCACCCTCTCCGAGAACTTCCAGACGGTCAGCGATTCTATCCAGGCTATCGCCAAAAGGCTTCCAGGCGTTAACAGGGTAGTCCAGCGCCTCACCGGCGAGGCGACGCGCGAGATGACCCGCGCCACGGAGCGGCTTGGCGAGCGCCAGCCTCCCCAGGCGGCCGGACACCAGAAGGCCGCCATGACGCAGCTCAACGAGCTGGCACTGCGCCTCTCCGACTTGCTCAACCAGGCCATGAACGGCGAAGGCAGCACCGGCAGCGGCCAGCAATCGCTGCAGCAGATGATGGAGCAACTCGGCAAGATGAGCGGCGGCCAGCAACAGCTCAACGATCAGATCCAGCAGATGCTCAACGACATGCAAGGCGAGCGTTTGTCGAATGAAGGGCAGCAGCGGCTGCGGCAGATGGCCGAGCAGCAGGCCGCTATCCGCCGGCAACTCCGCCAGATGAGCCGCAACCCGGAAGCGCGCGGGCAGCTACTGGGCGACCTCGAGTCTATCGCGCAGCAGATGGAGGAATCCATCGAGGAAATGCAGCGGGGACGGGTGGATCGGCCCCTGATACAGCGGCAGCAGCAAATTCTCACGCGCCTGCTCGAAGCGCAGCGCTCGATGCAGCAGCGCGGGCAAGAGGAACGCCGCGAGGGCCGGCAAGGCCGCGACCGCGACCGTCCTTCTCCCGATGCGCTTCCCCCGTCTGAAGCAGCCGAGCAGCTCCGCCGCGACCTTATCCGGGCGCTTGAAAGCGGCTACGCACCCGACTACCAGACCCTTATCAAAAAGTATTTCGAGTTGCTCCAGCAGGGCGGCGGACGCTAAAGACGCTGCTGCGCCGCGTTGCAACGTAGCTTTTCCCGAGCGTCCTTCCTGCCCAATCAGAGCGTTATGCCTTCTTTCGCACCCGGGATCGCTGCCAGAACCATCCACGCAAGCTATCCAGCAGCACTGCATTGGAGACTGGTTGAAGAAAATCGACTAATTCCTTAATTTTACGGGTCAGCGTGCTGTCGGAATTCTCTACGCGTAGCCTTTGCACGCGCTACGGCCTCTCCATACGTAAAACTCCGGTCTGATATGTCAAACCCGACGCGGGTCCTATTTGTCGCCAGTGAAGCGGCCCCTTTCACCGAAGAAAACGCCCTTTCTCAGATCATCCGCACCTTGCCGGAGCAACTTCACGAAACGACCGAATACGAGCTGCGCATCATGATGCCCCGTTACGGCATCATCTCGGAGCGCAAAAACCGGCTCCACGAGGTGATCCGGCTTTCGGGAGCCGAGCTCATGGTAGGCGACCAGAAAGAAGTGCTCAAGGTCAAAGTGGCCTCTATTCCGGGCATCAGGCTGCAGGTGTACTTCATGGAGAACGCCCGCTACTTCAAGCGCAAGGGCGCTTTTGCTGACAGGCAGGGCCAGGTTTTCGACGACAACGCCGAGCGGGCGCTCTTTTTCAGCCGCGCCGCGCTGCGCACCATCCACAACCTGGGCTGGTCGCCCGATGTGGTACATGCCTTTGGCTGGGCCGGCGCTTTTACCCCCTACCTCATCAAGACGGATTACGTCGAGGACGAGCTGCTCGGTGGTGCCAAGGTGGTCTATACGCCCGATGGCCTCGATGCCACCACCCAGTTTTCAGCCGGCCTGCTTTCGACCATCGGGCACGACGGCACCGAGCTGGAGCAGCGTACGCTGGAAGCGGTAGCCCGCGAATATGCCGACGCCATCCTGCTCGCGCCCGGCGCTGCTGGCGATGGGCCGCGCTTTACCGAACCAGAGAATGTGCTCAGCGAAGCCACCTCAGTCTACGTGGATGTGCTCGGTGAAGTACCAGCGTGAGTGGGTAGCGTGAGCAGTTAAAGAACGCGCGTACCCGAAACACACCCAGCAGCGCAGCATACGAGGCGCCCTCCAACCCCGTGCGCAAGCGCGGGGTTTTCTTTGTCTGGCATGCTACCTCGCCGGCAGATACGATTTGCCCCGGAAGCACGTTTGCTCGCCTGCCCCTGGCCTCTTCTCGCCTATATAACACCTTATGCTGCGACGTTTTTTTCCCCTGTTGCTGGGAGTAGTCCTGTTCTCTGCCTGCGACGATCCCTCAAACGTAGGGCTGGGCCTGGTGGGAGATGAAGGCGGTGCCCCCACTATTCACCGCACCCCTGCCACCCCTTTCGTCCTTGCTGAAAGTCAGCCAGACTTTGCCGGTGGACTAAGCATCATGCTGGCGGGGCAGGCCTCGGATCCGCTGCTCGGCGATATCGAGGCAGATGCTTATCTCGACTTTTTCGATGCGGGGTCATTCGGGCAAGGCAATCTGGCCCGTTTTCGCACAGGCACTGTTACGGGCGCGTACCTCGAACTCTCCCGCGCCTATGTCTACGGCGACACGCTCTCGGATGTGGGCTATTCGCTGAGCCCTATTACGACGGAGTTTAGTCAGGTAGGAGCGCCATCGGACACCTCATTTGCAACGGGTAGTCCGATTACCACTTTCACCTATACGCCGTCCGACTCGCTCGTGCGCATCCCGCTGCCTGCTGCTTGGGTTGCAGCCAACGACACCACGCTGCGAAGCGCCCTCTTCAGCACCAGCTTTCACGGGTTCCGGATCAGCGCCACCAGTGGCAACGCCGTTATCGGATATCGGCCTGCTTCCGCCCGCCTCTTTGCTACCACGGCGCAGGACACCGTCTCGTTTGCAGGCAGCAAGGCTGTCAGCGCCACCCGCCGGGCGACCCCGCCCAACCTGCCCGCCGGATATATCCTCTTGCAGGACGGCTTCCCCAACTCGTACAGGGTTGATTTCGACCTCGACACCGTCGCCGTCCGTGGGGGCGCGCTGAGCCGCGTAGTGCTTGAGCTTGCGTACGACTCGCTGCTGCAACAGCAGGCTCCTCCTCATTTTGTACGGCCTATGCTGTCGCGGGTAGAGCTTGCAGGGATAGACAGCGACGGCGACGTTCTCCTGACCAGCAACAGCAGCTCCGTTCCGTGTGACAACGCGCTTGCGTGCGTGCAGGCCCGCCCGTTGAATGGCCGCGTGCTGCTGACCGGACGCGTCTTCTCCGTTTTCCTGCAGAGCTTGCTGCTCGGTGATGCCTCTGCTATTGAGGGAGCCTATGTGCGTGTGCCGCAGGAGCTGGGTACGCTCAATGTGCTCTTGCTGCGCGCCCCCGGCACCGCGAGCGCTCCCACGCTCGCCCTCACCACCGTCTCCACCGAATAAGTCTGCCCGCGCGTTATGCGATTTCTTTTGCTCGCAACTCTGCTGCTTTCCGCCGTGCTACCGGCCGCAGCGCAAAATGCCCTCAATGGCTCGCTTTACAGCCGCTACGGCATCGGTGAACTGCTCACCCTTCCCTCGGCGCGGGCTATAGCCATGGGCGGAGGTGGTTACGCGCTCTCTTCGCCTGCCTATGCCTCGTTTGCCAACCCTGCGGCGCTTTCCAACCAAGTGCTGACCCGGCTGAGCCTGGGTGGATACGTCGAAGGTATCCAGATGACTGACGCGGCCGACAACCAGACGCGCCTCTCTGATGGTGCGCTGGGCGCGGTGCAGATCTCTTTCCCCATCACCGATTTCAAACTGGGTGTGGGGCTACAGTATGCCCCTTACAGCCGCGTGTCGTATCAGGCACGCCAGCCGGGCTTTCTCCTAGACGCCGCGCAGGACACGGTTAAATACAACGTAGCCTTCGAGGGCAGCGGCGGCTTGCACCGGGTTGACGCCGGTGCCGGGCTGGCACTGGGCTCGAAAGTGCGCCTAGGGGCAACCGTCGGGGCGCTGTTCGGTCTTATCGAAGACCGCCGCCGCACCACGTTTTCTACCGCAGGCTATCTCAATACCGCGCTCAACAATTCCACGCGGCTTGCCGGTTTTATCGCGAGTGCGGGCGTGCAGGGACGCTTTCCCGGCCTGGGCGGAGAAAACAACGCCCTGGCCTTTGGTGCCACCCTCACATCGCCCGCGCACCTCACAGGCCGCCGCGTCCGCTCGCTCGGCGAAAGCCTCGACCGCGACACGCTGTCTACCTCCAACCGTGGCGCACTCGACCTTCCGTTTTCAGTGGCGGGCGGAGTGTCCTATATGGTGGGCAACCGGTGGACCGTATTAGCCGATGCGCGCTACGAACCGTGGAGTTCGTTTGAGAGTGATTTTGCCTTTCCGGGATACGTGCCTGGAGGCGAAAGTCGCTTTTCCGACCGCCTCCGCGTCTCGGCAGGTGCAGAGGTCGTTCCGGCTGGAAACAGGCCATTTGGGCCCTATCTATCGCGTATCGCGTACCGGCTTGGAGCCAGCTACGACCAAAGTTATGTGGATCCTGTAAGTGGTTATGCCCTTTCCACCTACGCCATGACCGGCGGCCTGAGCCTGCCTACCCTCCTGCCTGGCACGCAGCTTGATATAAACCTGGAGGTAGGCACCCGCGGAAAAGCCGAGAATCTGCTCGTCGAAGACCGCTACTACCGGCTCGGCCTGATTGTGAATATCGGCGAACGGTGGTTTGAACGTCAGAAACTACGTTAACCTGCCGCGTGTCTTACCTCACAAGATTGTCCACCCACTGGGATCATCCCTGAAATACATGAAAGCCACCCATTTCAAGCTGCTTCTCCCCGCTTTGCTGCTGGCCGCGTTCGCGCCAACGGCACAGGCGCAGATGTTTCCCGTCGAGTGCGGTGAAGTCTCGGACGATACCAAGGCTGTCAACTACTCGCTTTACTGGGAGTCGTTTAAAAATGAGGCCTACGTCGATGCCATGCCGCACCTGCGCTGGATCATCTCGTGCGCGCCACTTTTCCCGAGCAACAACGACAAAAACTATCGCCGCCTCATGGAGGCGTACGAGAAGTTCGCTGAACAAGCCACCGATAGCACGACGAAAACCGCGTATCTGGACTCGGTCCTGATCACGTACGACGCCATGATCCCGGCCATCAAGCAGGCGGGCGTCGAGGTCAACCCGGCGTATGTCAACATCGAAAAAGGGCGCTTTCTCCAGAAGTACGCCCAGGACCTGCCCGAACGGCAGGCTGAGGTAACCACACTCTACCGCGAGGCTTATGAGATGCAGCCTGACAGCGTAGACGCGTACACCGTGCAGTACCTCTTTGCCGACCTGCTGCAGCGCGGCGAAAAGGCGGGCGCGCTCGACTTTGCCAAGGAGATCAAAACCCGTTTCTCGGATAACGCGGAACTCACCACGTATGTAGACAACTACATGGGCGCGCTGTTTTCGAATGACGAGGAGAAGTACGCGTTCTACAAAGAGCGCCTCGCCGCCAACCCGGACGATGAGGAAGCGCTAAACGAGGTGATCGACCTCGCCTTCAAGATGCGCGACACGGCCACGCTGGAACAGCTCGAGCCGCAGATCCTCGCCAAGCTCGAAGCCGATCCGTCTATCAACAACTACCGCCGCCTTGCCAAAATCCGCTCGGACAGCGGCAACATGGATGGTGCGATAGATCTGTACGAGAAGGCCATCTCCATCTCTACCGACCCGACGGAGAAGCGCGACCTGTGGTACAACATCGGCATCATGCGCCACCGCGCCGACCAGATCTCGGCTGCGCGTGCTGCGTATCAGAAAGCGCTCGACATTGACCAGAACTACGGCGCGGCCATCATCGGCATCGGCGACACCATCATGGCCTCTGCCTGCGGCGACGAACTCTCGCGCGGCTCGGTCTACTGGCTCGCCACCGACTACTACCAGCGCGCTGCACAGCGCGACCCGAGCGTGTCGGGCGATGCCAACAGCCGCATCGCAGGTGCCCGCCGCGGATACCCCTCGACGGAAGCCCTCTTCCTCAAAGGTATCAAGCGGGGCGCGAGCTACCCGGTAGCGTGCGGCTTTGGCGGCACCACGACGGTGCGCTAAACCATACGCCCTCTGGCAGGTGTAAAGACCGGCGGTACTCAGGTGCCGCCGGTCTTTTTGTTAAACCTCAGCGGTGTATGCCGCCGGCGGGGTTTCCCTTGTATTTTGGCCCATCATCACCCACCAAGACTGCCTTAATATGTCGTTCATCACCGACGTCCGCGCCCGCGAAATCCTCGACAGCCGGGGCAACCCCACGGTAGAAGTCGAAATCGAAACCGCCGACGGCTTTACGGGACGCGCCGCCGTACCCAGCGGCGCTTCTACAGGCGAGCATGAAGCCGTGGAACTGCGCGACGGCGACGACGACCGCTACATGGGCAAAGGCGTGCAACAGGCCGTTGCCAACGTCGAAGACAAGATCGGCCCCGAGCTCGTGGGCTACAGCGTCTACGAGCAGATCATCATCGACAACCTGATGATTGACCTCGACGGCACGGCCAATAAAGGCGCCCTCGGCGCCAACGCCATTCTGGGCGTGTCGCTGGCCGTCGCCAAGGCCGCGGCGCAGTCGGCGGGGCTGCCGCTCTACCGATACCTCGGCGGCCCCAACGCGCGCACGCTGCCCGTGCCCATGATGAACATCCTCAACGGCGGTCACCACGCGGACAACACCGTGGACATGCAGGAATTCATGGTGATGCCGGCCGGGGCCGAGACGTTCGCGCACGCGCTGCGCATGGGCACAGAGATTTTCCACACGCTCAAAGGCATCCTCAAAAAGCGCGGCCTCAACACCTCCGTGGGTGACGAAGGCGGCTTCGCGCCCAACCTGAAGTCGAACGAAGAAGCCATCGAAGTCGTCATCGAGGCCATCGAGAAGGCGGGCTACAAGCCCGGCGAGGACGTGTGGATTGCCCTCGACCCAGCCACGAGCGAGATGTACAAAAACGGCTCGTACGTTTTCTGGAAAAGCGACCCCGACCGCAAGCGATCGTCAGAGGAAATGGTGGACTACTGGGCCGAGTGGGCCGACAAGTACCCCATCATCTCTATCGAGGACGCGATGGCCGAGGACGACTGGCAGGGCTGGAAACGCCTCACCGAAAAGCTCGGAGACCGCGTTCAGATCGTGGGCGACGATTTGTTCGTGACCAACGTGGAGCGGCTCGCGCGGGGTATCGAGGAGCAGAGCGCCAACAGCATCCTCATCAAACTCAACCAGATCGGCACACTCACCGAAACGCTCGAAGCCATCGAGATGGCGCACAAGGCAGGCTTCACCGCCGTCGTCAGCCACCGCTCGGGCGAGACGGAAGACACCATCATCGCCGACCTTGCCGTAGCGACGAACGCGGGGCAGATCAAGACCGGCTCAGCCAGCCGCTCCGACCGCATCGCCAAGTACAACCAGCTGCTGCGCATCGAAGAAAACCTCGACGAAGCAGCTTATTTCCCCGGCCTGGACGCCTTTCGGTTCTGAGGTTGTCCGGGTTTTAGCAGGGCCGTATACTTCAAGCAACCTTCTCTGTGGCTCCGTTTTCTACTCAGCTATGCCAATGCCGCGTTCTCACTCTTTAGGGCGTCGCCTGCTCGTTGGCGCACTCGCGGTTGTCGCCGTGTGGGTGCTGTTTTTCGACAGCCACAGCCTGTTGCGGCGCGCGCGCTGGACATACGAACTCCACGTCAAACAGGCGGAAAACGCGCAGCTCGAAAAAGACCTGGAAAGGCTGCAAGAGCAGCTCGAGTCGGTAGACTCACCCGAGGTGATCGAGCGCGTGGCGCGCGAACAGTATGGCATGCGGCGCCCGGGCGAGACCGTTTATCCTGTAGCCACAAACGACTGAGGCCGCTGTGTACGCGATAGGGGTAGACCTGGGCGGGACGTCCATCAAAGTAGCACTCGTCAAGCGGGGTGAGGGCATCGTACGAGAGGCAAGCCGCCCTACCGAAGCCGAGCGCGGCCCAGAGCACATCCTCAACCTTATCGCCGACCTCATCACCAACGTGGCGTCTGAGATAGGCCTCTCGCATGTGGTCGGGATCGGCGTGGGAGCGCCGGGCTCTATCGACCTGCGGCAGCAGACGGTGGCGTATCCGCCCAACCTGCCCGGCTGGGGTGTGATCGATGTAGAGGAAGAACTTCAGAAGCGGCTGGGACGCGCGCTGCGCGTCGTGGTAGACAACGATGCCAACGTGGCCGGGCTGGGCTCGGCCTTTTTCGGCGCGGGCCGCTCGTTTCCCTCTTTTATCATGATCACGCTGGGCACGGGCGTGGGCGGTGCCATCATTTACGAGAAAAAGCTTTTCCGCGGCATGACCGGCGCGGCAGGCGAGATCGGCCACATGACCATCGACTACGACGGGCCACCTGCCAACTCGGGCGTGCGCGGCGCGGTAGAAGCGTACCTGGGTAACTCTTTTCTCACCGACCACGCCCGCCGGCTGCTCCAGGCCCATCCCGAAAGTCAGGTCTTCGCCTTGCTCGGCCCCGACCTGGAAGGACTTACACCCCGCCATCTCCACGAAGCCGCGCAGGCAGGCGACGTGGCCGCGCGCGAGGTGCTGGCGTGGGCCGGGCAGAAACTGGGCTGCGTGCTGGGCGCTGTCATCAACCTGCTCGACATCCGCAAGATTATCGTGGGCGGTGGCGTATCGGCTGCTGGCGACTTTATCCTACAGCCTGCGCGCGAAACCGTGCGCGCTTACGTTCTCACCGGATTGCGCGACGGCATCGAAATCCTGCAGGAAACACTCGGCAACGAGGCCGGGATGCTGGGCGCCGCGTACCTGATCTTCGAAAAGGCGGATGAACGCGCCTCTCGCATGGTGGTGTAGTCTGTTGCTCGCTCTCGCTCCCGTAGTGAGCGCGCAGACAACAAACGCCCCTCCTGCACGCACCGCAGACAAGCCCATCGTCCTGACCGCCCGCGACTCGCTCGTGCTCGTCTTCGACGAAGTGCGGGGCGACACGGCAACGCTTACCGGCGAGGCCACGATCACGTACGGCGACGTGGTGCTGGAAGCGTTCTTTATCGACGTGCTACTCGGGCTCGACGAGTTGCATGCGCGGGGCCTCCAGACCGATACCGGTATGGTCGGGCGGCCATCGTTCAGCCAAGGCAGCGAGATGTTCCAGAGCGACCGCATCGCCTTTAACCTGCGCACCGAGCGGGGGCGCTTTCAGGACGCCCGCACCCGGCTCGACGACGGCTTTCTCAAGGCCCGCGTGGTGACGGTAGACGAGGACAGCACACTCTACGTGCGCGACGGCATTTACACGACGTGCAACTGCGTGGACGACCCGTCCTACTCGCTTCGCGCGGGCCAGATGAAGGTCGAGGATAAGTGGATTTACACGGGCCCGATCCAGCTGTACCTGTTCAACATACCCACGCCCTTGTGGCTGCCGTTCGGGGTGCTGCCCAATATCGAGGGGCGGCGTGCAGGGCCGCTCGCACCGCAGTACGGCGAAGACCAGCGCGGCTTCTACCTGCGCGATTTTGGCTGGTACTGGCCTTTCAGCGAGTATGCAGACCTCCAGCTGCGCGGCGGGTTCTGGACAGGCGGTAGCTGGGAAGTCAAGCCCACGCTACGCTACAGCCGCAGGTACCAGTACAGCGGCTCGCTGGCGCTGACGTATGGACTCAACCGCAGCGGCGAAAGGACGGATCTGGATTTTACCCAGTACAACACCTCGGCAGTGGTATGGGCGCACAGCCAGCAGTTCGGGCAGCGCGCCAGCCTCAACAGCAACGTCAACCTGTCGTCGCAGAACTATCTCCGCGTGGCCTCGGATCGGTTCAGCGACCGCGTGCGGCAGAACGTATCGAGTTCAATCAACTACGCGACACGCTGGCCCTCGGCGGGCCGCTCGCTTACCCTCACGCTCTCGCAACAGCAGCAGCTGCAGACGGGCGCCGTCAACCTGACGCTGCCCTCGCTGAGCCTTTCTCAGAACGAACGCCGGCCCTTCCGGCGCAGCGGCGCTACAGGACGCACCGCCTCCCTGCTCGAATCGGTCTCGTACCGCTACAGCGGGCAGGCGTCAAATCAGTTCGGCTTCAACCCACTGCCCGATTCTGTCCTCATCCAGCAAGGCGACACGTCGGCAGCAGCCATAAACTGGTTTGAAGCACTCCTGTCGCCTTCGCGATACCGGCGCGCGACGGGCGGCGACGGCACGGGCTACCGCTTCCGCGCCACGCACACGCTTCCTATAAACGCCTCGGCTCAGATCACACGCGTACCGCTGCTGGGCCTGCCCTTGCGCGCCACTATTGTCCCCTCTTTCGACTACCGCGAGGTCTGGTTTCTTTCGACTGAGCGCCGATCCGTGGATGCCGCCAACCGCGTACTGCGCCAGGAAGAGGGTGGCTTTTTCGCGCTACGCCAGTTTGGTGCTTCCCTGAGCGCCAACACGACGGTCTACGGACTTTTCCCCCTGCGCGTGGGCACCTACGATGGCCTCCGCCACACCGTGCGGCCCACGCTGGGTGCCACCTACCGACCCGACTTTTCGCGCCCATCGTGGGGCTACACGCGCACGTACCGCGATACCGCAGGCGTAGAAGTCCGCTACCCGATCGTGAACGAGGTGGGTCAGGGCAAGGTGGCCGGTCTCACCTTCGGGCTCGACAACGTGTTCGAGACGCGCCGGGTACTCTCAGACTCGACGGGCGCGACACGCCGCGAGCCCCTGACGCTGCTCAACCTGAGCGCGAGCACCGCTTACAACTTTGCCGCCGACTCTCTCCGGCTTTCCAACATCCAGGTCAACGCCCGGTCGCGGTTGTTTGGACGCGTAGACGTGAACCTCAACACGGTTTTCTCGCCCTACGGCGTAGGCCCACAGCAGGCCACACCCGTCTTCAACCTGCGACGGTTCCAGCTTGCCCGCCTCACGAGCCTCACCCTGACGGCTCGCACAAGCCTCAGCAGCGCCCGTGTTGGGGCACCGCGCCCGTCGCAGCGCGCCACGTTTGACGACTTCATGCCTGACGCGAGTGGGAACAGGCTGGGCGGCTTTGATCCAACACGGCGTGCAGGCTCCCTCGTGGGCCAGTCTCCTTATGCCGATTTCAGCATCCCGTGGTCGCTCTCGGCGGATTTCTCCTATGGCATCGACCGGCGTCCTTTTGTAGTGGTCCAGAATGGCGTTCCCATTTTCGATGTCCGGACAGACCGGCGCGCGATTCTCAACTCCACTTTCGATCTCAACCTGACACCCAACTGGAAAGTGCAGGGCCGGTCGGGGTACGACTTTGCGCAGGGCGAGGTCGCCACTTCCAACCTGTCGTTTCTGCGGGATTTCGACTGCTGGGAGATGTCGTTCAACTGGATTCCGTTTGGCCTGTACCAATCGTACTCGTTTACACTCCAGGTGAAAAGTGGCAAGCTGCGCGAATTTCTCCGAATCGACCAGCCGCGCTCGCGCACACCCAACCTGTTTTGAGCATGTAATCGGGGCGGCGTGCTATTGCGGCACGTCCCTTGTGTTGGGCTATACTGCCTGCCGGATCAGCCACGCCCTGCGTGTCGTAAGTTATTGCCTCGCATGCACTTGCCCTACTCTGTTTCTCCTGCTCTGTACTGCCTGTGCGCGACGCCCACGAATCACTTTCTGCTTTGTTTGGTCAGCACTTCACCCGCTGGCTGGTGCGGCCGGTGGAAAAACTGGGACGCGCGGCCACGCAGCTTACTATGGCACAGCGACGTACCCGGCGCGATTATCAGCTGGCCCGGCACCTTTCGCGGGTGTTCGAGCGTGACCTGGAGCGCTCGTCGCTGCAGGGCGTGCAGTTTTACGTACAAGGCGGCATCGTCACGCTCTACGGCACTGTTGCCCATGCCCTCGACCGGCGGCTCGTCGTAGATGCCGTCCGCGGCGTGGCGGGCGTGGAAGGCGTCGTGGCGCACCTCCAGATTATCGAGGAAAAAGCGCCCTGAGGGCCCCAGATTAAACCTTCACGCCCCACGCGTTGCCGATGCGGCGGAAGCCCAGCTTCTCGTAAAACCTTGCCGACAGATCAGAGTCGCGCAGCAGCAGTTCGGTGCCTTTGCAGCGCTCCAGCACGCCGTCGATAAGCGCGCGCCCGATGCCAACGCCCTGCACGTCGGGCTCCACCGCGAGGTCGCACAGGTACGAGAAAAGCACGCCGTCCGTCATCACGCGTGCCACCCCCACCAGGCGGGTACCGTGCCACGCCGAAAGAACGAAAGACGCCATCTCGTACATGTGCTGCACTTTTGCAGGGTCGGCTACCGGGCGGTAGAGGGGTGCGCGGCGGTAGAGCGTGATAATGCGGTTGGGGGTAAGCCCTTCCAGTCCCTCACGCAGTACCAGCGGGTGTTTTGTTGCAGTAGCCATGGGTCGCAATAAAAAAAGGGAGCAGCGGCACCTGCCACCGCTCCCTGTAAAAACAGCTGAACAGCGTTCAGGCCGCGAGGGCGCGCGTCACTTTCTCTGCCGCCTCTTTGAGTAAGATAGCCGTCTGCACTTCGAGGCCGCTTTCTTCGAGTATTTGCTGCCCTTCCTGGGCATTGGTGCCCTGAAGCCGCACGATAAGGGGCACTTTGATATCGACCTTGCGCGCGGCCTCCACGACACCTGTTGCCACGCGGTCGCAGCGCACGATGCCGCCGAAGATGTTGACCAGAATGGCTTTGACGTTCGGGTCTTTGAGGATGATGCGGAAGCCTGCCTCTACCGTTTGCGCATTCGCACCGCCGCCGACGTCGAGAAAGTTGGCCGGCTCGCCGCCCGCCAGCTTGATAATGTCCATCGTACCCATTGCCAGGCCCGCGCCGTTGACCATGCAGCCAACGTTGCCGTCGAGCTTGACGTAGTTGAGGTTGTGCTCGCCCGCTTCTACTTCGAGCGGGTCTTCCTCGTGTACATCACGCAGTCCTTCAAGGTCTTTATGACGGAAAAGGGCGTTGTCGTCAAGGGTGAACTTGGCATCGACCGCGATCACGTCGCCTGCGGGCGTGACGAGCATCGGGTTGATCTCGGCCAGCGAGGCGTCGGTCTCGTCGTACGCTTTGTAAAGCGCCATGACGAACTTGACCGCCTGCTTAAAGGCCGGCCCTTCGAGGCCCAGCCCAAAAGCCAGTTCCCGCGCCTGGTAGCCTTGCAGTCCTGTACCCGGGTCTACCCAGACTTTGAGGATTTTCTCGGGCGTGTGGGCGGCCACTTCTTCAATCTCAACGCCGCCTTCGGTAGAGGCCATGATGACGTTCATGCTCCGGCCGCGGTCGAGCGTGACGCCGAGGTAGTACTCTTTCGAGCCCTCGGCATACACGTCCCCAGCCACGAGCACGCTGCGCACCTCCTGGCCGTCTGTGCCCGTCTGCGGCGTGACAAGCTGCATACCGAGGATCGCGTCGGCTTTCTCGCGCACCTCGTCGATAGACCGGGCCAGCTTGACGCCGCCGCCCTTGCCGCGCCCACCGGCGTGGATCTGCGCTTTGATGACGAACACCTTAGTGCCCTTTTCGCGTTGCATGGCCTCGGCTGCTGCTACAGCTTCTTCTACCGTGGTGGCGACCATGCCGGGCTGCGTGTTGACGCCGTAGCGCGCGAGGATGTCTTTAGCCTGATATTCGTGGAGCTTCATAAAGCGGGTGTGATGACAGAATGAAAAGGCGACCGCCGGAGCAGCAGGCCAGCCTGCAAACTACGGAAGCCCTTCAGGACGCGCCAACTCTCACGTGGCCTTTCACAGTCGTGTTGCGCGGCACGCCGTTTATCTCATTTAACTGCGCAGAGGCGTTACCCCTACCTTTCCTCCACGTTTCTCCGCACGACATCTGCATGACCCTTTTCGACGCCTATCTGCTGCGGCGCCTGCTGGCCGGCTATGGCGTGTTCGTGCTGGCACTCGTCGTTTTTTTCGTCGTGCTCCACTACGTCGAGTACGTGGACGACTTTCTCGACCGCGGCGCGGCGCTCGGCGAGGTGTTCCGCGTCTATTACCCCGCCTTCATCCCCGAGATTATCCGCCTCACATCGCCGCTGTCGCTCTTTATGGCTGCGGTGTATGTTACCAACAGGCTGTCAGGCTCGCTTCAGATCATGGCGCTCCAGGCCAGCGGGGTGTCGCTCTACCGGCTGCTCTTGCCTTACCTGCTGGCAGGCATACTGGTGACAGGCGCGCTTTTCGCGCTCGGCGGCTACGTAGTGCCGCGGGCGCAGCGGACGGTGCTTGCTTACGACCAGAAGTACCTCAAAAGCGAGCAGGGGCCGATAGAAGTAAGTGACCTGCACCGGCAAAACGCCCCGGGCAGCTTTCTCACCGTTGGGTATTACGACCATGGCGAAAAGATTGGCTACCGCGTTTCGCTGCTGACGTATGACGGTGTCGTGCTTCGGGAGCGGTTGGATGCGTCCCGGCTGAGATGGCAGGAGCAGAAGGGCGCGTGGCTGCTGGAAGACGTGACACGCCGTGCGTTCCGAGCCGACGGCGGCATCGCGCAGTCGCGCCTCGGCATAATAGATACCACGCTCAACGTACTGCCCGAAAACCTGGCCCAGTCGGAGCGGGACGTGGAAGGGATGACCATCAGCGAGGCGCAGGCCTACCTGACGTCGCTGCGGCGGACCGGCTCGGGCAACGTGAGCACGTCTCTGGTAGGCTACTACACCAAGTTTTCCTATCCCGTTGCGCACCTCGTGCTGATCGTGCTGGCGCTGCCGCTGGCCGCGCCCCGGCGGCGTGGCGGCGCTGCCCTGACGTTTGGGCTGGGGCTGTTTGCCGCATTTCTATACCTGGCAACGCAGAAGCTGATCGAACCTTTTGGCTACGCGGGCGCGCTTTCTCCGCTCGCCGCCGCGTGGCTACCGCACGCCCTGTTCGCCTTTGTGACGCTCGTCGTGCTGGTGAGAGCCCGCACGTAAACCGCTCCGCGCACCCGACGATTCAGAAAGCGTTACGCGACGCCGCCCGGGCCGCCAAAGTGAAAGCCGTCGCTGGGCATCGTAACCTCGTCAATCTCGCCATAAGCCCGCTCGTACCGGCTGAGGTTGTCTTCGAGGGCGTGCAGCAGGCGCTTGGCATGCTGAGGCGTGACGATGATGCGGCTTTTCACCTTTGCCTGTGGCAGGCCTGGCATCACGCGGATAAAGTCCATGATAAACTCCTCCGGCGAGTGCGCGATCATCACGAGGTTGCTGTAAATGCCCTCAGCCATTTCCTCCGAAAGCTCGATGTTGAGCTGCGGCTGGGTCTGCTCCTGGGGTTCCTTTTCGTTATCTGACATAAGAGGGGGGGATCAGTTTGAGTGGGTTCGTCCGGCCTGTGCCAGTACCGAGATAAGGTCGCTCTTGGTGAGAATGCCGTAGCCGCCATCGGCGATGGGGTGGACGAGCACGGCTCCCGGCGGCGCGTCGAGGTAGGCGGAGATGTGATCGAGGTGCAGCGAGGGCGGCACCACGGGAAAAGGCGCGCCCATCACCTCGGATACCGGCGTCTCCCGCGCATCCGGAGAGGCGATCAGGCTTGTAAGGATAACAGACTCTGTGATACTGCCCACGTGTTCGTCTCCGTCGAATACCGGCATCTGCGAAATGCTGTCTTCCGCCATGCGTGCAATCACGTCGCCCAACGTGTCGGAAGGCGCGGCCACCACGAGGGCACCGTTGCCGTCGCGGCCCCGGCGGCGCGTCATCACCTGCTCGGCGGTAAGCTCGGCGCGCTTTTCGAGAAAGCCGTGCCCCTGCATCCACGCGTCGTTGTAAGTTTTGGAGAGGTACCGAAAGCCCGAGTCCGGCAGCATCACCACGACCACGTCGGACGGCTTGAGCGTGTCGCGGTGGGCTTCGAGCCACTGCAGCGCACCCGCCACGGCCATCCCGCTCGACTGCCCCACGAAAAGTCCTTCCTCGCGGGCAAGGCGGCGGGTGGTGCGCATCGACGTTTTATCATCGACCCGCACGTAGTCATCCACCACGTCGAAGTCCATGTTTTCAGCGAGAATGTCCTCGCCCACGCCCTCCGTCAGGTACGGGTAGATTTCCTTGTGGTCGAACTCGCGGGTGTGCCAGTATTTGTGGTACACCGACCCGTGCGGATCGACGCCGATAATTTTGACCTCGGGGTTTTGCTCTTTGAGATAGCGGGCCGCCCCGCTGATGCTGCCGCCCGTACCCGCACCCGCGATGTAATGGGTAATCCGGCCTTCGGTGCCTATCCACAACTCCGGCCCCGTAGACTGATAATGCGCCTCGGCGTTGGCCAGGTTGTCGTACTGGTTGAGGTAAACCGAGTTGGGAATCTCGCCGGCAAGGCGGCGTGCGACGCTGTAATACGAGCGCGGGTCGTCTGGTGCCACCGCCGTCGGGCAGACGATGACTTCGGCTCCGAAAGCGCGCATTACATCTATTTTCTCCTGGCTCTGCTTGTCTGTCGTCGTGAAGATGCAGCGGTAGCCGCGTGCAATCGCGACGATGGCCAGCCCGGCACCGGTGTTGCCCGATGTGCCCTCGATAATGGTACCTCCTGGCTTGAGGCGCCCCTCACGCTCAGCAGCGTCGATCATAGCCACGCCGATGCGGTCTTTGACCGATCCGCCCGGATTGAAGAACTCCACCTTACCCAGCACCGTCGCCGGCAGGTGGCTTACGAGCCTGTTAAGCCGCACCAGCGGTGTCTGCCCGATAGTGTCAAGGACGCTGTCAGCCCACATATAGAAAGATTCGTTGTTATCTTGAGAAGCCCCATGCGCGGCGCGGAAGATACGCGCCATGCTCCGAGTGCTTCCCTGCTTGCCCGTTTTTTCCTCAGCGCCCGTGGATACCAGTCCCGCCAGCACCAGTTCTGCCGTTGTCGAGTCAGAGGTGCTGGCGGCTTCGTTTTCGTGTGGCGGCCAGCCCACCTATCGCGACCCGGCCTGGCTGCACATGCTGGGCGAGGGCGAAGACCCGTGGGAGCGTTTTATCACCGAGGACCAGTCTGCGGCGCGGCAATGCCTCGTCGAGGCCCGCATGGGCACCCTTATCACACACCAGGTGATGAGCGTGCTGCCACCCCGGCGGGACGAGCCCGTGGCCGTCCTGCTGCACTTTATGCCGGTCTACGACGCACAGCAGCCCCCGCAGGTGATCGCCATAGCCGTAACAGGCGAGGTGCTGGCAGAGCCTACCTCGTGGATGCTCTCGCAGACGCGGCGGCACCGGATGGAAACACTCGGGCGCATGACGATGGGCATTGCGCACGACTTCAACAACCTGCTCAGCGGCATTCTCGGCCATGCCGAACTGCTCAAAGAGCTGCCGTTCTACACGCAAGCCTCCGGCGCTTCGCGCGAGCACATCGACATTATCGAGCGCGCCGCGCTGGACGGCGCCGAACTCGTGGGCAAAATCCAGCGCTTTATCCGGCAGGAGAAAGAAGTGCGCTACAAGCCGCTCGACCTGCGTGAGATTCTCAACGACTCTATCACGCTTACGCGACCGTACTGGTACAACGAGCCCCGGCGGCGCGGCATCCAGATTGAGCTTTACACGCAACTGAACGCCGTTCCTCCTATCTCGGGCTCGGGCAGCGAGCTACGCGAGGTGTTTGTCAACATGATCCTGAACGCGGTACAGGCCATGCCCCACGGGGGGCGGCTGCGCCTGCTGTGCGATTACGATGGCATACAGAAAAGGGTGAAGGTGGTCATTCAGGACACCGGCACGGGCATGAAGCCTGAAACGCGCGTGCGCATCTTTGAACCCCTTTTCACTACCAAAGGAGAACAGGGCACAGGCATGGGCCTCGCCGTCGCGTACGGCATCATCCAGTCCCACGATGGCGAGATTGACGTTAGTTCGCAGTTCGGCAAAGGCTCTGTGTTTCACCTCTCGTTTCCGGTTGCCTCGGCCACGCCAGCCGCAGAACCTGCGTTTGATGAGCAGCAGAGCCGGCAGCAGGTGCGCGTGCTCATCGTAGACGACGAGGCGATGGTGAGCTCCGTGCTCTCGAAGCTGCTAACCATACGCGGACACGCCGTCACCATCGCCTCGTCGGGGGCAGAGGCCCTCGAATGCACCGCGCGGCACACGTACGATATCGTTATAACCGACCTCGGCATGCCTGAGATGAACGGGCGTATGCTTGCCGAGCGGCTGCGCGCCCGCTACCCGGCGCTGCCCATTCTGCTGCTCAGCGGCGACACCGAGCCCGGCGCTGCGGACACCGTCATTACCGAGGTGCTCGCCAAGCCTTTCCGCATCGAGCAAATCGATGCTGCCGTGCAGCGCGCCCTGTCGGTCTCCTGAGCGCACCTCCCGACAGACTGGCAGCAAACGCGCGCGTCGGTGAGTTTGGCAAGGGCGTTGCGTTTAGTAAGGCACCTGCCCGATTTCGGTTCGTGGTGGTATTACCCTGACGGGCTGACAGAAAGCCCGCCTTCTATTCTGCATATCCCTTTTCGCATGTGGCCATATCTTTTGTCTCCTGACGACCCTGAACAGAGCATCCCTCTCCCTACCCGTGATGAAGAGCAGGAAATGAGCCAGTCCGACGTTCCCGTTGAGCTGTCCATCCTGACGCTTCGCAACACCGTTCTTTTCCCCGGTGTGGTGCTTCCCATCACGGTCGGGCGCGACGCGTCGCTCAAGCTGGTCAAGGACGCGTTCTCATCCGACCGCCTTATCGGCGTGATCGCGCAGCGCGATGCCGACGTAGAGGATCCCGGCACCGACGATCTATACACCTTCGGTACGGTTGCCACCATTCTCAAGCTTATCAAGATGCCCGATGGCTCCAAGAGCATCGTCATCCAGGGCAAGCGTCGCTTCGAGGTAGAAGAGTACCTCCAGCGCCAGCCTTACCTGCGCGCAAAGGTGCGGGCGCTCAAAGAGCCCTCTGATGACGACGACCTTATAGAGGTAGAAGCGCGCATCCGCTCGATCAAAGAACTGGCGATCCAGATCGTCAACCTGAGTCCGCACCTGCCCAGCGAGGCTGCATACGCGATTCAGAACATCGAGTCGCCGACGTTTCTCATCCACTTTATCGCCTCCAACCTCCAGATCGAGGTGCCGCAAAAGCAGGAACTGCTCGAAACAGATGAACTCGTTGCGCGCGCAGACCTGGTCACCAAACATCTCAAGCGCGAGATCCAGGTGCTGCAACTGAGCGAGGAGATTCGCTCAAGAGTAAAAACAGACGTAGACAAGCAGCAGCGCGAGTACCTGCTTCGCCAGCAGATGAAAGCTATCCAGGATGAGCTGGGAGAAGGTGAAGGCGGCCCCGCCGAGATTGGCGAACTGCGCGAGCGCGCGGAAGAAAAAGATCTGCCTGAACACGCCAGAAAAACGCTCGACAAAGAGCTTGAAAAGCTGGGCCGGATGAATCCAATGGCGCCAGACTACGCCGTCACCCGCAACTACATCGACTGGATTCTCGACCTGCCATGGCAAGAGTATACCGAAGACCACCTGGACCTCAACGAGGCGGAAGAGGTGCTCGAAGAAGACCATTATGGCCTCGAGCAGGTCAAGCAGCGCATTCTCGAATACCTGGCTGTACTCAAGCTCAAAGGCGACATGAAAGCGCCTATTCTGTGCTTCTACGGGCCGCCGGGCGTAGGCAAGACGAGCCTCGGCAAGTCCATCGCTCGGGCGCTCGGGCGTGAGTTTGTGCGCATGAGCCTGGGCGGCGTGCGCGACGAAGCGGAGATGCGCGGCCACCGCCGCACCTACGTGGGCGCGCTGCCCGGCCGCATTATCCAGGGCCTCAAGAAAGCAGGATCGGCCAACCCCGTTTTTGTGCTCGATGAGGTAGACAAGCTGGGTGCCGACTTCCGGGGCGATCCCTCGTCGGCCCTCCTCGAAATCCTCGACCCCGAGCAGAACCACGCCTTCAACGACCATTACCTCGAACTCGACTACGACCTGTCGAAGGTGCTTTTCATCGCCACGGCCAACTACGTAGAGCAAATCCCCGCTCCGCTGCGCGACCGCATGGAGATGATCGAGATCACCGGTTACACCCTGGACGAGAAGCTCAATATTGCCCGTAAATACCTCGTCCCGCGCCAGATCGAGCGCAACGGCCTGGAGGAAAACCAGCTATCCATTTCCGACGAGGCGATCACCGAGATTATCGACGGGTACACGCGAGAGTCGGGTGTTCGCCAGCTTGAGCGCGTAATCGGCTCCGTAGTGCGAGGGGTAGCGGCGCGCGTCGCGCAAGGCAAAGTGGAAAAGATGGAAGTCGGCAAAGAGGACGTGGAAACGTTTCTCAAAGGCCGGCGCTTTTTCTCCGACACCGCTGAGCGTACTGAAGTACCGGGCGTAGCGACAGGCCTCGCCTGGACACCCGTGGGCGGCGACATCCTCTTTATCGAGGCGTCCGTCTCGCGCGGCAGTGGGCGCATGGTACTTACCGGGCAACTCGGCGACGTGATGCGCGAGTCGGCGCAAGCCGCGTTTTCCTACGTCAAGGCGCACGCCGACGAGTTGAATATTCCCTACGACGCGTTCCGGTACTGGGACGTACACGTGCACGTGCCGGCAGGTGCTATCCCGAAAGATGGGCCGTCGGCGGGCGTATCCATGATGGGCGCGCTCGTCTCGATCTACACGCAGCGCTGCGTGCGCTATAACGTGGCGATGACCGGCGAGATCACCCTCCGCGGGCTCGTGCTGCCCGTAGGCGGCATCAAGGAAAAGCTGCTTGCTGCCCGCCGTGCCGGCATCGACAAGGTCGTTCTGCCGCACCGTAACGAGAAAGACGTGAAGGAAATTAAGGAAGAAGCCCTTGAAGGTCTTGAAGTCTTCTATGTCTCGCGCATGGAAGAAGCGCTCGACCTTGTGCTGGAAGACACGCCCAAAAACGACCCCGAAACGTTTTTCCGCGTCTCCGATGCAGAAAAACGACAGGTTTCAAACGGTGCACCCGTGCAATCGGAAGTGGTGGTTTCGTAGAATCGCTCGGAGAAGCGTGTATGCACGTAGGGGTGGGCCTGTGGCCTGCCCCTACGTTTTTTCAGGCTGCTGCATTTCAGGGAGGTGCTTCCAGTAGCGGCGGGGCATGTGCTGGGCGCGGAGTTGCAGGTTGCGGCGCTCGGCAATACTTACAGCGTGGTAATACGCCTGCCACAGCAGCTGCCACACGTGCTCGTCGGCAGCGAGATCCGCAGGCGCTGCGGGGATGTCTACAAGCCGCACCCGGCCCGCGTCGTGGAAAAGCGCCTGATGTCGCCGCGCGTCCACGATAAGCCAGCGCAGCGCCCCATACCGCTCGCAGAAGTGCGCGCCGATAAGCGGAAGCACGTTGCATTCAGGCTCTACCGTGGCCTGCCAGAGACCGTCTTCCCGCTCGGCGAAGCGTACAAACGCGTGCATCCGGTGCACCTCGCGAGATACCCGGCGGGCCAGCTGACGAACCCTGGGGCCTGCGGGCAAAAGTGGGTTTTCTGCTGCCTCAACACCTTCGCTGAACAAGAGCCTCAGATAGCCGAACAGCGCTGCTTCCACGCTGGCCGCCTCCGACAGAAACGCGTGGTACAGCAGCAACTCCGTCTCAGCGCCGCCACAACGCTTGATTCCCGCACGCACCCGCTGAACATGGGCTGGCTCTGTCACAACGTCTATCGGATCACTGAAAAGCACACCGGTCGCCGTGCCCGCGGGCGCGAAACACGGGTAGCTGTCCCGCTGCCAATACGCCTCGAATACCGCCGACAGCAGGCCATCAAACGTGCCGTCATGGTAGTAGGTCGTCATGCAGGCTGCGCGAATAAAGAAAGCTGCTGAGGCAGCGCGCGGTCCACGAGCCGCGCCCGCACCACTGCCGGGCTTTGTTCGAGCAGCCTGTCCCGAAAATCGGGCACGTCGATAAAGTAGCGTGCGCGCTTGACGACCACCCCGAAGCGCTTCAGGTCATCCCAGCGGATCCGGCCATAACGGCGTGCCTTCACAATGCGCTGCGCCGACGTCACCCCCAGGCCGGGCACGCGCAGCAGGGATTCCAGCGGCGCGCGGTTCACGTCTACCGGAAAAGCCTCTGGATGCCGCAGCGCCCACCCCAGCTTGGGATCTACCTCGGCATCGAGATACGGGTTGACCTCGTCCACAATTTCGGCGACGTTGAACTGGTAAAAGCGCAGCAGCCAGTCGGCCTGGTACAGCCGGTGCTCCCGAACCACGGGCGCGGTAGTGCCCTGCGGCACGCGCGCGTCAGGACTGATGGGCACGTAGCCCGAGTAGTACACGCGGCGAAGGCCCTGCTCTAGGTAAAGAGTATCGGCCAGGTGCAGCACGGTGCGGTCGTCTTCTGGGGTCGCGCCGATAACAAGCTGCGTGCTCTGCCCACCGGGCGCAAACTGCGGCGCGTGCCGGGCGGTAGTCTGCTCTGCCCTGCTCTCCTCGATATGGTCGCGTACCAGCTTCATCGGGCGCAGCACAGAGGCATAGTCTTTTTCCGGGGCGACTTTTTTCAGGCTCGCCTCTGACGGGATCTCCAGGTTCACGCTCAGCCGGTCGGCCCACCGGCCTGCCTCCGCGATCAGCTCCGGACTCGCCCCCGGGATGACCTTCAGGTGGATGTAGCCGTTGAACCGGTGCTCTGTTCTAAGCTTTTTCGCCACCCGCACGAGTCGTTCTGTCGTGTGGTCGGCGCTTTTAAAGATGCCTGACGAAAGAAAAAGGCCCTCGATATAATTGCGCCTGTAAAAGTTGATCGTCAGCTCTACCACCTCCTCTACCGTGAAAGCGGCCCGCGCGACCTCGTTGCTGCGGCGGCTCACGCAGTACGCGCAGTCGAAGATGCAGTGGTTGGTGAGCAGGATTTTGAGCAGCGACACGCACCGTCCATCTGCTGTGAACGAATGACATATACCCGCGCCTGTAACGCTGCCAATGCCGTCAGCGCGGCCTTTGCGCTTGCCTCCACTCGACGCGCACGAGACATCGTATTTGGCGGCGTCGGCCAGAATCTCCAGCTTGTGGAGCGTTTTCTCTCGGAGCATACAGGGTCATTATACATATAATTAGACACATATTATACAGGAGTCTTCCGCTCATTGCAAGTACCCAGAAAGCGGTCTGCTTTTCACTTGCTCGCCCCGGGCCTCCGGGCTATGTTGGATACCATACTCTTCCCCCCGCTGATGCCGTCTCCGCGCTATCTCGTCACCGCTCGCAAGTACCGTCCCACCTCGTTCAGCGAGCTTGTAGGGCAAGAGCACGTCTCGGAGACGCTCAAGAACGCCATCCGCACCGAGCGTCTGGCGCACGCCTACCTGTTCAGCGGACCGCGCGGCGTGGGCAAGACGACGGCCGCGCGAATTCTGGCCAAGGCTATCAACTGCCAGACGCCACGCGAGGCGCGGCCTGATGGTGCGGAGCCATGCGGGGTGTGCGAGTCGTGCCGATCGTTTGCCGAAAACCGTTCGCTCAACATTATCGAGATCGATGCGGCATCCAACAACAAGGTGGATGATATCCGCGAGTTGCGCGACACTGTGCGCGTGCCGCCGCAGGGGGCAAAAAAGAAGGTGTACATCGTGGATGAGGTGCATATGCTTTCCACGAGTGCCTTCAACGCGCTGCTCAAAACGCTGGAAGAGCCACCGCCGTACGTGCTCTTCATCTTTGCCACGACGGAGCCGCACAAGGTTCTGCCGACGATCCTCTCGCGCTGCCAGCGGTTCGACTTCCGCCGCATTGCGGTGCAGGATGCCGTGGCGCGGCTGCGCGAGATCTGCGCCGCCGAAAACATCGAAGCCGACGACGACGCGCTGCTCCTGATCGCCCGCAAAGGCGATGGCGCGCTGCGCGACACGCTCTCGGCCTTTGACCAGTCGGTGGCGCTCTGCGGCACTACGCTGCACTACCGCGCGCTGGCACAGGCCCTCGGCGTGGTAGAGATCGACCTGTTTTTCGCCGTTACCGATGCCATAGCTGTACGCGACACGGCGGCGCTGCTGCTGCTCGTTGACCGCGTCGTCCGGCGCGGTTACGATTTGCAGGAGTTTCTATCGGGCTTGCAAGAGCATCTGCGCAACCTGCTCGTGGCCTGCACGCTGCCCGGCACCGACCTTATCGAAGCCGCGGCAGGGGTGCAGGCGCGCTACCGCACCGCGTCGGAAAGCCTGCACGAAGCCGACGTGCTGCGCCTGCTCGCGCTTGCCGCTGACGCCGAGGAGGCCATCAAACAGGCTTCGCAGCCGCGCCTGCGGCTGGAGATGACGCTGCTCAAGATGGCCGCGCTCGCCAGCGCCGTAGACCTCAACGCCGCCCTCGACGGGCTTGCGCGGCTGGAGGCGCTCGTGCGCGAGGGCCAACCGCTCTCTACAGCGCCGCGCGTACACGAACTCCCCTCCCCGCGCGCTGCTGCCACCGCTCGGGAGCCTGAGGCCCGCTACGCCGCCGAAATGTCCGCCCACCTCGCCGCCGAGCCTGCACCCGAAGCGTCGGCCTCCGAGGCACCCACACGGTCATCTCCTGTCGTATCCCTGCCTGATGCTGCTGCAGCTGAGGCAGTGGCCACCGATGCCCTTGCAGCCGAAGAAGCCGTGCCCGTGGCACCTGCCGAGCCACGCCACGCCAGCATTCACCCGATGCGGCAGGCAGCAGAACAGCCTTCTCCTGCAGAAGACGAGGGACAGGTGCCGGAACCCGGCCGGCCGGCTGCCTCGCGCGATCCATATGCCGATCTTTTCGGAGGCCCTGCGCTGAAGTCGCGGCGCGCTGCCACGCCGTCCGACGACGCACCCGCGCCACCCCGTACCGAAGGTTCAGCAGCACTCGCGAGCGCGCCAGAAGCACTTTTTGCCCTCGACCGTATCGAGGCGGCATGGCCTGCGCTGTGCGAGATGATAGAGCGGCCCGCCCTTCAAGCCATCCTCGCGCTGGCACAGCCGGTGACATACGACAATGATGTGCTCGTGCTCACCGCGCCCGACGCGGCATCGGCCCGCACTATCGAGGGCGGTACCGAAGCCATCGTGGCACTGCTCGACCACCACCTGGGCCTGCGACCAGAGCGCCTCCGCTGCGATGTGCAGGCGGGCACCCGCTCTATCCATCACGCTGAAACAGCCGCCGCCTTCGACCCGTTGCAGTTTATCGAAAAGCAGCGCCGGGAGCACCCGGTCGTCAAGGCCATTTTCGACCAGTTCGGCGGTGAGATGGTTTGGCAGTAACCTTGCCGCTGCACGCTATTCTTTCGCCCCACGCTATTCCCCGCTACCCCTATGAACATGGCAGATATGTTCGGCAAGATTGCCGAAATGCAGCAGCAGATGAAAACCGCGCAGGACGCCCTTGCCCAGCAGACGGTCACCACTGAAGTAGGCGGCGGCATGGTAAAAGTGACCGCCAACGGCGCCCAGCGCATCACCGCGCTTACTATCGAGAAAAGCGCGGTAGACCCTGACGACCTCGAAATGCTGGAGGACCTCGTGATGTCCGGCGTCAACAAGGCGCTGGAAGAGGCGCACAAAATGGCGCAGGCCGAGATGCAGAAAACAGCCGGCAGCATGTTGCCACCCGGCCTCGACCTCGGCGCGCTCGGCCTCTAAGCTCAAGCCGCGTAAACCATTGCACCAGGCGCTGGAAGCATCCAACGGTGCCCCTCTGCAAGCGGTTCATTTTCCTGCTGGTTGCGCCCGGCGCCAGAACCTGTTTTGCAGGCAGGCTCCCTCCTGGATGCACGGCTGCGCGTGACAGCGGCGTTTCTACGCAGAACCCGCCTGCACCCCGTTCCGGGGCGATTTCTGCAGCGCCGACAGAGCAAAGCACCGCTGGAAGCGTAGCAGTGCAAGCCCTGTTGTCCTACCCAGCATTCTAATGCAGTTTACCTCCGAGTCTGTCGAAGCATTGGTCGAGCAGTTTACAAAACTGCCAACCATCGGGCGCAAAACGGCCCAGCGGCTGGCCTCGTACGTGCTCAAAATGCACCGCGAGGAAGTCGTGGAACTGGCCAAGGCGCTGATCGCCGTAAAGGACAAGGTGCGGTTTTGCCCCATTTGCTACAACGTTACCGACACGCTGCCGTGCCCTATCTGCGCAAGCGCGCGGCGCGACCCCGGCATGGTGTGCGTCGTGGAAGAGGCCAACGACGTCATGGCGTTTGAACGCACCGGCGATTTTCACGGTGTCTACCACGTGCTGGGCGGTGCTATCTCGCCGCTCGACAACATAGGCCCGGAAGACCTGCACGTGCGCGAACTGCTGGCCCGCGTCACCCGCACGCTTGCCCTGCCTGGCGAGGTGCGCGCCCGCGCCACAGGCTTTGAAGAAGGCGAGGCGCCGCTTATCCACGAGGTCATCCTCGCGATGAACCCGAATGTCGAAGGCGACACGACGGCCCACTATCTTTCGATGATGCTCAAGCCTTTCAACGTGCCCGTCACCCGGCTGGCACGCGGGCTCCCCATCGGAGGCGACCTCGAGTATGCAGACGAGGCGACGCTCGCACGCGCGCTTGAAGGCCGTTCCAGTATGTAGCGTTAAATCCTGACCGGCCTCTCTTCCCCCATCGGTATGAAAGTCACTGTTATCGGCGCCGGCAGCATCGGCGCAACCATCGCGTACGACCTGCATCAGCACCCTGATATCGAACTGGTGCAGGTCTGCGATGCACGCGCGCGTTCTCTTCAAACACTCCAGGATGGGCTGAGTAGCACCAAGATCCGGTCGTTTCAGATAGACGCGCGGGACCTATTCGTGCTCAAGACCATCATTGATGGCAGCGACGTGGTCATCGGTGCCGTTCCGACCGCCGATAACGCCGCGCTGGCAGAGTTGTGCGTCAACCTGGGAATTCACTACTGCGACCTCGGCGGTCCGGAGCAGGTGCTTGAAAAGCAGCTTGAACTGGGCCCGGCAGCCTATGCCCAGGGAATATGGGTTGTCCCTAACTGCGGCCTCGCCCCCGGCCTCATAAATGTGTTGTGCCTGCATGGAATCGACCAGTTTGATGAGGTAGACGCGGCCCAGTTGCGCGTGGGCGACATCCCGCTGGACCCGACGCCGCCGTTCAATTTCTGCGTTTCGTGGTCGCCTGAGAAGATTATCGAGGACTATACCAACCCCGCCCTCTTTATACGGGATGGCAAGATCGAGGCGTACGAACCGCTGACAGACCTGGAGCACCTCTACTTTCCCGAGCCTTTCGGCGAACTCGAGGCTTTTGGCACCCAGGGCGGCCTTTCTACGCTTACCCGAGACCTGGAAGGCAAGCTGCGCATGCTCGATCACAAGACGATCCGCTGGCCCGGCCACGCCTCGCAGATGCGCTTTCTGCTGGCCCTCGGCTTTGGCGAAAAACAGACCATCGATGTACGCACGCACCTCACCTACCGGGACGTACTGGTGCGCCGCATGCGGCAGCGGCTGAGCGAAGAGCAACACGATGTGCTGCTCTTACGGGTACTCATTCGCGGCCTGCAACAGGGCACGCGCCGCACGCTCGTGTACGAGATGGTAGAACCTTACGATAGAGCCACGCGCACGACCGCCATGCGCCGCGCCACGGCCATTCCGGCAACAGTGCTCGCCGTTACGCTGGCGCAGGGAAAGATTCCCGGCGGCGGTGCGGCCACACCCGAGCACCTGGTAGATCGTGCGGCCTACCTCGACGCCCTCCGCGCGCGCGGCCTGCGCATTGAAGCGCGGTGGCACGAGGGCTACCTCGACGTCACCGACGAGGCGCTGGCACAGCCCGTACAGGCCGATAGTTAACCTTAACCCAGCCCATACGCGCGCAGCGTAGCCCCGTTGAGCGTGTCGCCCGCGCCCGCGCACAGGTAAAGGCACAGGTTTGCTACCTCGCTCGCCCGCACCCCGTCGCCCTGCCCGTCATCCGCCAGTAGCACCGAGGGCGCGATAGCATGCGCGGTGATGTGGCCCTGGTACTCAGCCGCCGTTGCCTCCACCAGGCGGATAACGCCTGCCTTGGCCGCTGAATACGCGGCCTGGCCCGCCCGCCCCCTGTCCGCTCCCTGTGCAGATGCGATGGCGATAAGGCGGCCCTTGCGGCCTGTCATGTACCGTGACGCCTCGCGAAAGCACAGAAACGTACTTGTCAGGTTGAGCATCATCATGTTGTTCCACCCTTCAAGCGTCGTCTCCTGCAGGTCCGACGTGGCCCAACCGCCCACCGTGTGCACCAGCACATCTATCCCGCCAAACTGCCTGTTGATCGCCTCGAAACAGTGCGCGACAGCATCTTGATCGGTCACGTCGCATGGAAAGGCCCAGCCTTCGGCGTCCTCTGGAAAAGGGATGCGCGCCGCATCTTCTTCGTGGAGCACGATGGCGGCGATCGTGGCACCCTGCTCAGCAAGCAGCCGTACAACGTGCTGACCGAGCCGACCGTCGGCTCCGGTCACAGCTATTTTCTGGCCCCTCAGATCGAGATTCAGCATGAAAAGCTTGAAGATTATCTACCGGTTGCAAAAATTCTTTCTGCTCAGCGCGCCGCCGAAGTATGGTCATGCACGATGCGCCAGCCCTGCGGGGTACGATGCAGAATAAGCGTAAAAAGGCCCGAAGCAGGCGCAAACGTGGTGTCGCGTGCCAGCGCCCAGCGCCCGAACACATAGGCATCGTCGGCGCCGAGAAAATTGATGCTGAGGCTATCAAACGAAAGCGTGCCCATGGCATCAGCGTCAGGATAGCCCTGTTTGTAGCCATCGAGGGTCGTCTGCCATCCATAGCGTACCGTACCGCCCGAGGCAAAGCGCAGGCTATCGCTGGGCCAGTAGCCCTGCATAAAGCCTGAGAGGTCACCCCGATTCCAGGCGGCTTCCTGCTCGTGCAGCACATCCAGCACTAACTGGTCTTCGGGCACGTTCTGGTTGGGGGGCGATTGGTCGCATCCCGCAGCAAGCATCGCCCCGGCGAAAAGCACACACAGAGAGAGACGGGCAGCAACATTCATAAAGGGTCTGGTTTTTGGTACTTGTGACGAAAGGAGCACGCTTGCTATCTTTGCGCTACCGGCGAAAAACGTGCCCGTCCCTTTGACCCACGTGCCGGGGCCTAACGACAGCCAGGCATCCTCAGTTCTGAGACTAAATCGGAGAACGCGTATCGCACGCAGCTACTGATCGCAAAAAAAGGCGCGGCATCCACTTTGCCGCTACCGATGGACTCGCTCCAGAACTGAACCTGTGTCTGATTTCAACCTGCCCACTGGCGAGACGCGCCCCGCGTCCGTCGCCGTTCGTACACTGCTTTACACGCTGGCTTTGGTGCTGTGCGTGGGCTTTTTCGGCATGCGCCCGGGTGCCGCGCGGCATCACCTGGCGACTTACGACCGCCCCCTCACCGCCTCAGACACGGACAGCGTCGCGGTAGACGCGGATTTTGACGTTCTACGCCTGCCCCCCCCTGCCATGCGCGACAGTGCACGCGCGGACACAGGTGCCGTGGATAGCACAGAGACGGACAGCGTGGTGGCAAGCTACCGCCGCGCCGAGCGCTACCTGCCCGTGCGCCGGCCCAGCCTTGCCGCAACCCTCGCAGCGCAGACTCCGCAGGCGGGCTATGCGCTTCCCGGGGCGTGGCAGCGCACCGTCACCCTCGATTCTACCGAACGCGTCTACAGGGTGCGCGAGCAGGTAGGAGGCAGCGACGTGCGCGTGCCCGTAAGCGTGGGCTTCGACACCTACGCACAGGCGCGCTTTGAGCAAGGCGTCAACCAGCAGTTCCGTGATCTCATGGCCCAGCGCGAACGCGCGCAGAGCGGCGCCCGGCGCGGCGGCCCCCTCTTCAACGTCGTCATCCCCGGTGGCAGGCAGAGCGCCTTTTCCACCATCTTCGGCAAAAACGAGGTGTCGCTGCGCGTCAACGGCCAGGCCAACATCAACGCCGGCTTCGACTACCGCAAAAGCGAGCAGCAGGCCGTCCTGGGCCGACCTTCTCAGCTCGACCCCACGTTCAAGCAGGACTTGAGCCTCGCCATCAATGGCACCATCGGCGACAAGCTGCGGGTAGATGTGAGCTGGGATACCCAGAGCCAGTTTGATTATCAGAACCAGCTCAAGCTCCAGTACACGGGCTACGAAGACGAGATTATCCAGAGCATCGAGGCAGGCAACGTTTTCCTACAGACGCCTTCGTCGCTTATCCGCGGCGGGCAGTCGCTTTTCGGCATTAAAAGCCAGTTCAAGGTTGGCGGGGTGCGCCTGACCACGGTGGCCTCCCAGCAGGAAGGCCAGTCGAGCGCGCTCAACATCTCGGGCGGCGCGGAAAGCGTCAAGTTCGACCTCAAAGCAACCGACTACGACCCTTCTACCCACTTTTTCCTTTCGTACTACTTCCGCAACAACTGGGAGACGGCCCTCTCGCAGCCGCCTCGCGTGCTCTTGCGGCAGCAGGATGCACTGGGCCGCGCCGGCGTCGAGAAGATTATCGCCCTCGAAGTCTGGCGCCTGCAGCGTGTCGAGATTCAGGAAACCAACAGCGGCGTGCTTGTAGCCATGGCTGATCTGGGTGAAGAGCAGGCCATTGTACAGCAGCAGCAGGGCACGCCCTACGACAAGGTGGTCTCACCCTCGCCTGCCATTGACCAGTATAGCGACGACGAGATCGAGAACAACCTGCGGCGCAGCGGGCAGGACGTCTCCGCTGCGGATTTCCTCGTGGGCAGCAAGGGGCTCGACGCCACCGACTTTCAGACCGGCCGCTTCAAGCGCCTCGAACTGGGCCGTGACTATACCCTCGACCCCACGCTGGGCTTTATCTCGCTCAAGCAACGCCTGGCCGATAACGAGGCCATTGCCGTGGCCTTCCGCTACCAGACGACTACCGGGCAGGTGGTGCAGGTGGGAGACTTCTCGGGTGCCTCCGGTGGCACGAATGGGCAGATCAGCCAGGGCGCGCTCGTGACGAAACTGCTCCGTGGCACCAACCCGGTTGCGCCCTCAGCCTCTTTTGTGCCGGCAACGTGGTATCTGGAGATGCGCAACATCTACAGCCTGCGCGGCGGCGGCATCCGCCCGGACGACTTTAAGCTGGCTATCGAGTACCGACCTTCCAGCGGTGCACAGCAGGAAACGCTGCCCGGCAGCCGCACCCCGCTGCTACAGCAACTTGGCCTCGACCGCATCGGCGCAGGGGGCGCGCCGGGCGCGGATAACCTGTTTGACTATATCAACAACTACACCATCGACGCCGAGCGGGGCCTGCTGTTTTTCCCCTACCTCGAACCCTTTGGCGCGCGCATCACCGAGGTCACCCAGGACAACCCGAACACGCAGCAACTGGCCTTTACCCAGCTGTACACGACCAAGCAAGAGACCGCGCGCAATCAGACCCAGTTCGACATCTACCGCATCAACGGCTCCTACCAGGGGTCGGCCCAGAGTTTCTTCGACCTCAAGGCATGGTCCGGCCTGGTAGAAGGCTCTGTTCGCGTGCTTGCGGGCGGCGTTACCCTTACCGAAGGCGCCGATTACACGGTCGATTATACCGGCAGCGGCACACTCAACATTATCAACCAGGCGTACGTCAACGCCGGGCGTGACATCGAGATTACCTACGAGCAGAACTCGCTGTTCGACCTCCAGAAGAAAACGCTGCTGGGCGCACGCGCCGATTATGCGTTCGAAGACCGGGTGCAACTCGGGGCGACGGTCATGCGCATGGCGCAGCGCTCCCAGGTAGACAAGTTCCGCATCGGAGACGAGCCTATCGCCAACACCATCTGGGGGCTCGACGGACAGTTCAAGGCAGAACCGCGCTGGATCACGCAGGCCGTAGACGCGCTGCCCTTTCTCCAGACGCGCGCGCCCAGCCGCTTCGACGTTCGCGGCGAGTTTGCGCAGCTGCGGCCTGGCGACTCCCAGACCATCGCCTTCCGGCAGACCCAGCGCGACCTTCGGGGCAGCGGCTTCGGCTTCGCCCAGGATGAGCTCAACGGCGTCTCATACGTCGATGACTTCGAGAGCTTCGAGAACACGTACTCGCTCAAAGCACCGGGCGCGTGGCGCCTTGCCGCAGCTCCCGACTCTATCGGCGCGGTAGACGGCGCGATGCTCCTGACAGGCTCACGGCCCGACTCGCTGCGCACCAACTGGCGCGGCGGGATGGCGTGGTACCAGATGAACCAGAACATCCTGCGCGAGCTGGCCAGCCTGCCTATCCGCACCAATCCCGCCGCCATAAATGTGCCCCGCGTGACCGACGTCTACCCCGACAGGCCCCTCACCGGCAACACGGGCGCGCCCGAGACCATTAGCACGTTCGACCTGTACTTCGATCCCAACATCCGAGGCCCGTACAACTACTCTACCGATCTGACCTCGTTTTTCAACCAGCCCAAAAACACATGGGGGGGCATCATCACCCCTATTCCAGAAGGCTACCGCGACTTCGACACGAAAAACGTCGAGTTTATCGAGTTCGTGATTCGCGCCTTTGCCGAAGGCGAGAACGAGGACCCGGGGCAGGACGCCTACCTCTACGTAGACCTCGGCACCATTTCTGAGGATGTGCTGCCCGACCAGCAACTCAGCACCGAGGACGGGCTGTCGCTGCAGGGCGTAGATGCGAGTAGCGCGTTCACCCGCTGGGGCCGCGTGGCCCAGTTGGGCGAGAACGGTATCATCGACCAGGACAAAGAGCTACGCCGCACCGAGGACCTCGGCCTCGATGGCCTTGTCTCCTACAATCCCGATCCGTACGACCCCGCAGCGACAGAGTCCAACTTTTTCGCCACCTTTGTTCAGGCGCTGCAGGCGCAGCCGGTGAATCCCTACCACGCGGCTGAAATCGCCCGCTCGCAACTCGATCCTTCCGGCGACGACTACCACCATTACCTCGACGACCGGTTCTACAAAGAAGAGTTCTTTCCTGGTGGCGCCACGCTCCAGCAGCGCTTTCTGCGCTACTTCGCCGGGCATGAGCTCAACTCGTTTGAAGGCCAGAACGAGTTCGACGTGCAGTCTGCGATCAAGCGGGGCAACTCGCGGCTGCCGGACAGCGAAGACCTCAACAACAACTCGGTCGCCGACCGCATCAACAACTACTTCCAGTACCAGATTCCGCTTTCTAAGGCCGAACTCGACCGCCAGGGCGCACCCGGCCGCGACGACGACTTCGTGGTGGGCGAGATCGTGGGCAGCAACGGCACCCGCACGGGCTACTACCAGATCCGCATTCCCGTGCGCAACTTTACGCGGCGCGTAGGCACGGCCAACGATTTTACTGCCCTCCAGGCTATCCGCCTGTGGACGACTGGCCACGAAGTGCCCGTCACGCTTCGATTTGCCACGCTCGAACTCGTCGGCAGCCAGTGGCGCAAGTCGGAGCGCGTCACGAATGAGCGGATGCAGGCCGAGGCGGCCGCCTTTGACACGCGTTACACCATCTCGAGCATCAATACGGAAGAAAACTCGCGCATCTACCGCAAGCCAATCGGCACCGTCACCCCCATTAACCGGGGGTTGAGCGGGGCGGCTACCGAGGCGCGCGAGCAGTCACTCGTGCTCAACGTCGAGCGCCTGCGCCCCGGTGCGCAGGTAGGCATCTACAAAGTCTACAACAACCAGACGCTCGACCTACTCAAGTACAGCAACATCCGCATGTTTGCGCACCTGCACGGCAGCGACGGTGCCGGGGATTGGACTGCCGCTGACCGGGGCCGCGTGGTGATGTTCGTGCGCTTTGGTGCCAGCGAAAGTGATGCGTACTACGAGTACGAGCAGCCTTTGACGCCTTCGTCCGAGCTGTCTGCCGATGCCAACCTGCTGTGGCTCAACGACGAGAACGCGCTCAACATCGAGATTGCAGCATTCAATCAGCTCAAGTTTGCGCGCGACAACCGGGGCGTGCCCAGCGACTCGACGTGGTACAGCGTGATAGACGGACAGCAGCTACCCGACGCGCCCGACGCCACCCGCTTTGCCCCCCCCGGCACCCGCCTCGGCATACGCGGCAACCCGTCGCTCAACCGCATCAACACCATCGTGATCGGCCTGCGCAACCCGGCAGATTCCACGTCTGCCGATGCGAACGGCGCGGTGAAACAGGCTGTGCTGTGGGTAAACGAGCTGCGCGTAAGCGGCTACGACCAAACCAACGGCTGGTCGGGACTGGCCAACATGGACCTGCGCCTGGCCGATTTTGCCTCGGTGCGGGCTGCGTTCAGCGCCCAGACGGACGGCTTCGGCGCGCTCACGAGCACGCTCTCTGAACGGGATCAGAACGCGCTGCTCAACTGGAGCGTCAACACGGATTTCCGGATCGACAAGTTTATCCCCGAGCAGTACGGCTGGACGATCCCCCTCAACGTGAGTGTGCAGTCCAACACGACCACGCCGCGCTACAGTCCCACCCGGGGCGACGTGCGGCTCGATGCTATCCTCGACGGCATTGACCAGCAGGATGACCTCTCGCGGTCAGAGAAAGAGGCGCGCAAGCAGCAGGAGATCTCGGCCGCACAGACGCGCGCCACTTCCCGCTCGCTCGCCCTCAACGGCGTGTCCAAAACCGGGTCGGGGTTAGCTTTTCTGCGCAACACCCTCGACGGTATCTCCGCGACGTTTGCGACCTCGGAGTCGGAGCAAAGCAGCGCCTCACAGCGCGTCAACGATGCGTGGCGCTGGAACACGGGCGTCGCCTACCGCCTGCCCAGCCAGCAACCCAAAACGCTGCGCCCGTTGTGGTTTCTCGACGGGGTGCCCGTGCTCGGCCTGCTGGGCGACCTCCGCTACAATTACATCCCAACATCACTCTCTGTCTCTGCCGTGGCCGCCCGCGCTTTCAGCACGCAGCGCGAGCGCCGCAGCTTTCTGAACACCTCGGCCCGCGACACGCTGCCCGGGCGCATTGGCTATCCCTTCCGCGAGCAGCACACGTTTACCCACGGGCGCGACTTCAACCTGCAGTACAACCCCTTCTCTTTTCTCCGCACCTCGTTCAGTACGGGCGTAGACCAGAGCCTGAGCAGGCTCGGCGTGGATACGCTTTACAACCGGATTGAGCTTATAGACAACGAAGAGCGGATCACGCCAATTACCCGCGCCGAAGCCCTCGACCTGGAAGCGCAGAACAATCCCGCCGTGTTTGTAGAGAAGCGGGCCGCGCCTACGTCGTTCGGGCGCGTGGTGGGCCGGGCATTCTCGGGCGACGACCGCTTCCGCACAGACGGGTACACGCAGAATTTCACCACCACCATCTCGCCTCGCCTCAGCAACAAGGTGCGGTGGGTCACCTTTAACGATCTCGCTTACAACGCGCGCTACACGTGGACGAACGGCGCTATCGGGCAGGACTTTGGCGCCGGCATCCGCACGACGGTAACGGTCGGGACCGGCATTACCATCCGGCCGGAAACGTTCTGGGGCCAGTTCGATTTTTTCAAAACGCTCCAGGACGAGCAGCGCAAATCTGAGGCTGCCGCCAATGCGCGCCGCCTGCAGCGCGAGCAGGAAACGCGTCAGCGCCGCGAGACACGGCGCCTGGAGAAAGAACGGCGGCAACGGGAAGAAGAAGTCCGCCGTGCCCGCGAGGCAGCAGGCGAGGCCCCTCCCGACAGTCTCGACATAATAAACCTGGAAGAAGAAGGACTCGACGCAGACAGCACCGGCGAAGACTTGACAGACCCCGAAGCCCCGGGGCGCAACCTCCCTGTTGCCACTGCTGATACCGTTCGTGCCACCGAGGCGGAAGGCAAAGGATTCCGCATTCCCCTCCCCTCTGGCCGCACGATCCTCAGGCGCACCATTCTCACGCTGGGCGGCATCACCGATATGCAGGTGCAATACACCGGCGGGTTGAGTTCGTCCTCCAGCAACGTGGGCGAAAACGGTGACGGCACCAACACCCCTTATAGCCTCATCGACGCGCTTGGCGGCGAGGGGCCATCGCTGGGCTACCGCTTTGGCTTTACGCGCACGGTTGATGATGAAGACCGCGTGCTCAACGAATCGGTGCAGGTGCGCGACAACCTTACAGACAACCACAAAGTCACCGCCCGCACGACACTGCGCCCCTCACCCGCGCTTACCGTCAACCTGTCGTGGGACGTGAGCTGGGAGGGTACGGCGGATGAGGTGCTGCGCCGCGAGGACGGCGATCTTTTCCGGCAACGCACCCTCAGCGGCGGCAACCGCGCCTTTGTGTGGGCACTCGGTGCCGATTACGGCGCACTTTTCGAGCGGCAGCGGGATGCCTATCTCGCCGATGCCGCAGGCACGCCCCTCGGTTCCACCGTGGGCGACGAGAACAGCGACGGCCGCGTAGCCCTCACCAACCGCAGCGTCGTTGACGACTTTCTGGAGACGTTCACGCGAGGCATAGGCACCATCGACGGGCGCAATCTGCTGCCCTTCCCCATGCCGGCCTGGCAGGTCAACTATACGGGCATCTCCAAGTGGCCCCTTATCCGCTCGATCGCCCAGTCAGCTACACTGCGCCACAACTACAGCGCCGACTATTCGTCTGCCTATCGTTCCAACCCGGAAGGCTCGCCGTCGTCTACGTTCCGGCTGGGAGGCCGCACGGTTGCGTTTGAGCTGCCGCTCTACGAAGCCTCGTCGGTCAACGTCAACGAGCGGTTCGCGCCGCTTATCGGCCTCGACCTGCGGCTCAAAGGCAATATCGGCACCACGGTGCAGTTCAACCAGACCAACCAGTACACCCTCTCGACGACAAACTATGCCGTGTCCAAGCGGCATGGTGACGAGCTTGCAGTATCTATCAACTACCAGAAGCAGGGGCTCAAGCTGCCTTTTGTGCGCAACAAACTCAACAACCGGGTCACCTTTGCCCTTGCGCTGCAGCGTTCGGTCAACGACGAGCGCCGGTTTCTGCTTAGAGAAGCGGTCAGCGAAGCCGTCACCGTTGACCCCACTACGGGACAGTTGCCTACCTTTACCTCGAAAGACGCGCAGAGCGGCAACCTCGTGAACGTCCTCCAGTCAACCACACGTCTGACGGTCACGCCCACCATCGGCTATCAGTTCTCAAACTCGGTGCAGGGCAACTTCAGCCTCAAGTACGAGCAGTTTGATAGCCGTGACACGCGCACACCTTCGTTCATGAACATTACGGGCCTGTTCACCGTCCGGGTGAGCATCGCGTCCAACTAAGATGGAAAGGGTGCTCGTCTGCTCGCTCGGGCGCATGACCTACGACGATGCGTGGGCGCTCCAGCAGGCGCTCGTTACCCGAATGGTGGCGGCCAAGCGCGCGGCGATGCCCTTGCCGCACGTGCTCCTGCTTGTCGAGCACCCGCACGTTTTCACGCTGGGCAAAAGCGGCGACCGTGCCAACCTGCTGCTGAGCGAAGCCGAGCTGGCTGCGCGTGGAGCCTCGTTCCGGCACATCGAGCGGGGCGGCGACATCACCTACCACGGCCCGGGTCAGCTTGTCGCGTATCCCCTTCTCGACCTCGAGCGGTTTAGGCCGGACCTGCACTATTACCTGCGTGCCCTCGAAGAAGCCGTTATCCGAACCTGCGCCGAATACGGACTGGGCGCAACGCGTGTTGACGGAAGAACCGGCGTGTGGATAGGGCCGGACAGCCGGGGTACCGAACGCAAGGTGTGCGCCATGGGCATCAGGTGCAGCCGCTGGATAACCATGCACGGGCTCGCCTTCAACCTCAACACCGACCTCGACTACTTCTCGATGATTGTGCCCTGCGGCATCACCGACCGGGGCGTCACCTCGCTTGCCCGCGAACTGGAGCGCCCGGTGGATGAGGCGGAAGCAGCAGGAAGGCTCGTCCGCCACCTTGGTAAAGTGCTCGGCGCCGAGTTGCAGCCTGTAGCAGCCCAGGAGATCTCGGCTATGCTGGATAGTTTCGCAGGTGATACGCAACCGTCCTGACAGATCGCGTGGCGCACGGGCCAGATTTCCGCGCGTGAGCAACCGATCTACATTGGACAGGTAGAACGCGTGATGCTGCCTATCCCTGATGGCAACACCTATCACCCAACCGAAACCCAGCCATGACAGAATTTAACACCGACCAATTTCTACGCCGCCTTATCGGTGAGACCCTTTTCTTTGACGAAGAATACGGTGTGGGCGGCAACCTGAGCCTTATCGACGAGCAGAACAGCAAAGAGCTCTTCGTTTCAGCCTACCTGCCCGATAGCGGCGAGTTTGTTATCGAAGAAGCCACCGAGTGGGAGGATTATGAAGCCGGTGCCGACGATGACATCGGCTACGCCCTTGCCGTAGACAGCAAAGAGCACGGTGCCTACCAGACCCCTGACGAGGTTGCCGATGCGCTGATGGCGCTTGCTCGTGACCGTAACCTTATGCCCAGCATCACGCTCCGCTTCGAGGAAGACGAGGAGGAATAACCACCCGTATCCGATACACCGCGGTTTGTTACGCCTCCGGTAGCCCTGCGCTGCCGGAGGCTTTTTGCTGGTGCCAGGCGGTAGTACCCAGGACTGCCCATCCCAGCAGAAAGCACACCCCACCCAGTGGTGTCACCGCACCCAGCCACGGCGTATCGGTCAGCACCAGCATAAACAGGCTGCCGCTGAACAGCACAACGCCCGCCGCCATCAGGTATCCGCTCCACCGAAGCATCCGGTGCGGCTCGGGCCACCAGCGCGTTAGCGCAGCGATGCCCAGCAGGGCCAGCGCGTGGTACAAGGCGTAGCGCGCACCCGTCTCGAAAGTCGCCAGCCTTGCTGCCGGCACACGGTCTGCGAGGGCATGGGCACCAAAAGCACCCGCAGCCACCCCGATGAACCCTATCGCGGCAGCCAGCACCACCAGGCGACGTGTTTCCGACTCGCTACTCATTGCCAGACTCCGGCGCTCGAATCTCAAAAGGCTTGACCGTGCCATTGACGCTGAGGCTGTACGCGCCCGGCCCGTACAGCCCATCGAGCAGCACGTAGAACCGGTACGGGCGCACCACCGTGGCGCACACATCACTCCGAAGCCGCCGCATCGTCAGATCGATGCTGATAAGACGTGCCGCGCGTACCTGCGAAACGCGGTGCAGCTCGGCACATGCGTCGGGAAGGGCCCCTTTGATGAGCACTTCTACCGGCACCCCGCTACTGTCTGCTTCTGTACCCCGATACGGTGCCGGACGCACCACTATGGTCTCCAGAATGGCCGGCGCGTAGAAATAGTCGCGGAGCGAATCCGCCGCTGCGATCTCGATACGTCTGCTTCCATCGCCGAGAGAGTCGGGCCGCATGCCAAACCGCTCTTCGACGGGAAGCTGCCCCTGGCTACTTGAGCAGGCAGCGAGCAAAAGCGTTGCTAAAAGGCAGCAGGCGGCAGAAGGCTTCATCCACGAAATGCAAAAAAGGGACAGGCCCGCGTGTCATCCTTGCTGTTTAGACGCCGGCCGCTCAGGATCGCGCAGCAGCACTACGTCGGCAGCCGAGCCCTCGCTCGGGACGTTCTCGGTAGGCGCATCACCCCAGAGACGCTCCAGGTTGTAAAACGCGCGCTTTTCAGGCAGAAAAAGATGCACGACAAGGTCGACATAGTCCAGCACGACCCACTGCAGGTGCTCGATGCCTTCGACGTGCCAGGGACGCTCGTCATACGTTTCGCGGATTTCTTCCCGCACCGCTTCGGCAAGGGCGCGCACCTGCAGGTCAGCCTCGCCTGTAGCGATCACAAACAGGTCAGCCACGCCGCTGACGCCGTGCATATCAATCACCCGCACGTCGAGGCCCTTCTTGTCCAGAATAGCGTCTACCGCAGCGCGCGCAAGCGCGCGTACTGGCGTATAGGTTTTGCGTTTTTTGAGCGGTGGAACGGGTTGCAGATCGTTCAAAGCACAGATGGGTTAATGAGCGTCAGTCCTGATCCTTAAAAGCAGGTAGCGAGGCGTAGTCAGCGCCGATGACAACGGTAGCGTCCAGCAAAAGATCGTTTTTGATCTCCTGCCTGACGCGGCTCGGGTCGATGCCGAGGGTACGAGCCACGCGGCGCGCCTGATCCAGGTTGCCTACCCGGTCTATCACAAACGAGTGGGCTTCGTCGCGGCTGTTGTAATTGCCCGTCTCTACTACGTCAAATCCTGCCGTGCGCAGCAATCCGCGCACCTGCCCTGCCAGCCCATCTACCATCGTTGCGTTGCGCACCTCGACCTGCAAAATGTCGTTGGGGGCCGCTTTTTCAACGGGAAAGGCTGGTAGAACCTGCTCACCGCCTCCATCGCTCGCTATCCGAGAGAAAAAGCCGTAGGCCAGTATGAGCAACACGACGACGCCTGCTACAAGGCCCGCGTTAGCAAGCACACTACGGGAAATGCGGGGAGCGTCAGGCATGAGCAAATGAAAAGCGCGGCACGCCGAGGGCCGGTGTGCCGCGCATGCAGATAATCCGGCAAAGGTCAGCGGGCATCGCGCCAGAAGAGCGGATCGTTGCCCATCTGCATCCGCGCGCCATAGCCACGGTCATACGGACTTGCGCCATAGGGGCTGTACCCGTAGGGACTATAAAACGAACCGTACGGGCTCTGACGGAAAGAGAAGTGGAGTTGCATGTTTTCGCTCGGGCGATAAGCGATCTCCGCGTTCTGCACGAAAAAGCGGAAAGGCTGTCCTTCCTGCCCTACCGCCGTATGCTGAAAGCCGGGGGCGTTACCGAAAGGCGAGTGCGCCACGCTGAGGTCTACCCGGGCAGCCAGCTTTTGGTTAAACTGCCACATCAGCGAATTGGTGTACATCCCCAACGAGTAGCCATTTCCACCCATGGAGCCGGCTGAAAACTCATAAGACTGCCCCATGCGGAAGTGCTGCGGGCTGAACAGCTTGTTGAGCGTAAACGACGTGCCAGCGTCGTAGAGGCGAGGGGTAGACTGTGCCGCGATGGTGCGGGCGTCCTGGCGGAGCTGGGCCTGGGCAGGCACGGCAAGCGACAGCACTACGATAAAGCCGAGCAGGCAAGCGAGATGGCGCATAAGTGAAGCCTGTAAGGAGAGACGGATAAAAAGGCAGTATAGGAGGTGCGGAGGGGTGTGTCAAGAACCGGAGGCAGGGCCAAAGGTTCTGCCCGCTTAACGCTCCTATCCTGCGCTTTCGTACGTGCCTTTGTCCCCTCTCCTGCTCGGCATCGAGTCTTCGTGCGACGACACCGCAGCAGCGGTAGTGGCAAACGGTCAGCTCCTCTCCAGCATTGTAGCATCCCAGCTTGAACACAGTCAGTACGGGGGCGTCGTACCCGAAGTAGCCTCACGCGCGCACCAGCGCACCATTGTTCCTGTGGTAGCAGCAGCGCTGGAACAGGCCGGCGTGGGGCGAGAAGATCTGAATGCCGTTGCCGTCACGTACGGGCCCGGGCTGGCCGGAGCGCTTCTGGTGGGACTGAGCTTTGCCAAAGCGTATAGCCTTGCGCTGGGCATCCCGCTGGTGGGTGTCAACCACCTCGAAGGGCATCTGTACTCGGTTTTCCTCGAAGAGACCGCGCCTGCCTTCCCCTTTCTGTGCCTCATCGTTTCGGGTGGCCACACGCAGCTGGTGCTGGTAGAAGACGGCTTTAAACACACCACGCTGGGCCGCACCCGCGACGATGCGGCAGGCGAGGCATACGACAAAGTCGCCAAGCTGATGGGGCTCGGCTATCCCGGCGGGCCGGCCCTCGACAATCTCGCGGCAGC
>PPFU01001689.1_pt1 | contig 71499 bp, 64 predicted proteins | sample 1535991 | NCBI WGS metagenome assembly PPFU01 (sample SAMN04901290, study PRJNA319586) | Hypolithon metagenome, whole genome shotgun sequencing project. | isolation source: Antarctic Hypolithon | place: Antarctica: Miers Valley | collected 2014
CCCCCGCCATTCTACCGGCGCCGCGCCGCTATCCTGTGCGGCCGATCCCGCGATCCCGCCCCGATGCCCCGAACCACCCCCTGGCTCGCCCTCGCCCTCGCCCTGCTCGGCAGCTGTGGCTTTGCCGCGGCGTGGATCCTGCTGGCGTCGGCGCTGGGCACCCAGGCGAGCTGGCTCGCGGTGCTCGCGGCCGCCGACGCTGCGCTGCTGCTGCGGCTGGGCCGCATGCACCCGGGCATCGCGCGCGCAGCGCTTGGCGTGGCAACCACCGCGCTGGCGATCGCGATCGCGAACTGGGGGATCGCTGCGGTGGAGATGGGCCGCCTGGTGGGGCTGCTGCCCTGGGAATCCGCCCTACGGCTGGGACCGTCGCACGCCGGCACGCTGCTGGGCATGGCCAACGGCCCCGTCGACCTGGCGTGGCTGGCAGCGTCGCTGGTAATCGCCGCGGTCGCGTGCCGCTAGTGGGCCACGCGGCGGTGGCCGCCGGCGCGTCCGGCCCGCGGGCGATCAGTGCGCGCCGTCGAGCGCCTTCAGTTCGCTGACCAGGGCGCCGGCCACCTCGCTGCCGTCGCCGTAGAGCATGCGGGTGTTGTCGGCGTAGAACAGCGCATTCTCGATGCCCGCGAAGCCCGTGCCCTTGCCGCGCTTGATGACGATGGTGTTGCGCGAGTCGACCACGTCGAGGATCGGCATGCCGTAGATCGGGGACGCCGGGTCGGTCTTCGCGACCGGGTTGACGACGTCGTTGGCGCCGATCACCAGCGACACGTCGGTGGTCGCGAACTCGGGGTTGATGTCGTCCATGTCGGTGATCAGCTCGTACGGCACGCCGGCTTCCGCCAGCAGCACGTTCATGTGCCCGGGCATGCGGCCGGCCACCGGATGGATCGCGAACTTGACCTTGACCCCGCGCTCGATGAGTCGCTGCGCCAGCTCCCAGATCTTGTGCTGTGCCTGCGCGACGGCCATGCCGTAGCCGGGCACGATCACCACGCGCTCGGCAAAGGCCATCATCGCGGCGACGTCGCCTGCTTCGATCGGCTTCTGGGTGCCGCTGATCTCCTGCGCCTCGCCGGTGGCACCGAAGCTCGCGAACAGTACGCTGGCGATGCTGCGGTTCATCGCCTTGGCCATGAGCCGGGTGAGAAGGATGCCGGCCGCGCCGACCATCATGCCGGCGATGATCAGCGCCTCGTTGCCGAGCACGTAGCCCTCGAACGCGACCGCGAGCCCGGTGAGCGCGTTGTAGAGCGAGATCACGACGGGCATGTCGGCGCCGCCGATCGGCAGCGTCATCAGCACGCCAAGCGCCAGCGCGGCGACGAAGAACGCGACGATCGCCGGCATCCCCAGCGACTGCATCGCCAGCCCTGCCAGCACAATCGCTGCGACGAACACCAGCGCGTTGAACGCCTGCTGCCCGGGGAAGGTGTAGCGCCTGTCCATGCGCCCGTCGAGCTTCGCCCAGGCCACGACCGAACCCGACAGCGCGACCGAGCCGATCAGCGCACCCGTCAGCGCCAGCACCACGATCACCGGCGGCGGCGCGACCCCCGCGTCCGACCAGCGGAGCAGCTCGACGCCGCCGATGGCCGCGGCAGAGCCGCCGCCGAGGCCGTTGTACAGCGCGACCATCTGCGGCATGTCGGTGATCGCGACCTTCTTGCCGGACACCCACGCCGCCGCTCCACCGATCGCGATCGCCACCAGCATCAGGGCGATGTTCTGCAGTCCCGGCAGGAACAACGTCGCGGCCGTGGCGATGACCATGCCCCAGCCCGCCCACTGGATGCCGCTGCGCGCGGTCATCGGCGACGCCATGCGCTGAAGCCCCAGCAGGAACAGCGTCGCGGCGACCAGATAGCTCGATTTGACCGCGAGGGTCAGCAGCTCGAAGCCGCTCATGCGCGGGGCGTCCCGTCGTCGCGCGTCGCCGCGTTCGCCTTGGCGGCGCCCGGCCGGCGTCCGGACTTGAACATCTCGAGCATGCGCTCGGTCACGACGTAGCCGCCAGCGGCGTTGCCCGCGCCCATCAGCACCGCGATAAAGCCGACCACCTTCTCGAGCGTGGTGTCGGCGTGTCCCAGTACCACCATCGCGCCGATCAGCACGATGCCGTGGATGAAGTTGGAGCCCGACATCAGCGGGGTGTGCAGGATCACCGGGACCCGGGAAATGATCACGTGGCCGGCGATCGCCGCCAGCATGAAGATATAGAGCGCCACGAACCCGTCGATCATGCAGTCCCTCCCCGGTGAGCTGACGGCATCATAACCATGCCACGCGGCTGCCACGGAGTGCCGTGCCTGCTGTCAACCGCGACGCGCCAGGGGCGTTGATCCTCCCTGCAATGGGCAGACGTACAGGCGACGGATGGACGGCGGCATGGTAGCAACGCGCGACGCGACCCGGGCGACTATGCTCGCGGCCATGCCTGCGCCACCGCAAGCTGCCCCGCCCGTCCCCGACCCCACGCTCGATGCCTTCCTCGATGGCATCGCTGCCCGCGCCTTCCGGTTTGCCGAGGCCGGCCTGCGCCATCGCGACGACGCCATGGACGTGGTGCAGGACGCGATGATCCGCATGCTCGGCTATCGCGAACGTCCCGCTGCGGAATGGACGCCGCTGTTCTGGACCATCCTGCGCAGCCGGATCATCGACGGCCAGCGGCGCCAGCGCTTCCGGCTCACGTGGCTGACGGAATCGGCGGACGACGATGGCCGCGAGGATATCGCCTGGGCCGATGCGGGGCCGGATCCGTCGCGCGCCAACGACGGGCGCGAGGCCTACGCGACTTTCGCGGTCGCGCTGCGAGCCCTGCCAGCCCGGCAGCGGGAGGCCTTCACCCTGCGCATCCTGGAAGAGCTCGACGGCGCCACGACCGCGCGGGTCATGGGATGCAGCGAAGGCTCGGTCAAGACCCACCTGTCGCGCGCGCGCGACGCACTGCAGAAACGCCTGGAGGATTTCCGATGACCATTGATACGCCCGACGCGGCGGCGTTCGACCGCAGCGCGCGCGCGCTCCACGCCTCCGCCGTCGCGCAGGTGCCGGCGCGCACGCTGCACCAGCTGCGCGTACGGCGCACTCGCACACGCGCTGAGGCCTTGCACGCCGCGCCACGTGTCCGCGGCTGGGCCGCGGCTACCGCGTGTGCGGCGGTGTTCGCGGTCGCGATCGGCGTGAGGCTGGCACCGCAGGAGACCGCACTGGCCACCATGGCGGTCGCGACCAGCGTGCCCGCGGCCGGCGTGCCCACGCTCGCCGACGACCCGATCGATGCCATCGCGTCGTTTGACGAAGACCCCGATTTCTACCTCTGGCTGGCGTCGCGCGACGCGCAGCTGCTGGCGCTGGAGTAAACCAATGCGAGCCTCCCTCACCTCCATGCTTGCCATCCTCTTCGCCGCCGGCACGGCGCTCCCGCAGCCCGGAATAGCGCAGGGTCCGGGCACCATGCCCACATGGGACGCGCTCAACCAACAGCAGCGCGACAGCCTGGTCGCGCCGCTTCGCGACCGCTGGGACGCGAACCCGGAGCAGCGCCCCGAGATGCTGCAGCGCGCGGAGCGCTGGCAGCAGATGACGCCTGAACAGCGCCGCCAGGGGCGGAAGGGGATGCAGCGCTGGAAGGACATGTCGCCCGAGGCTCGCGACCAGATGCGGGCCCTGCACGGCACGCTGCGCGCCCTGCCCGACGCCGAGCGCGCGGCGCTGCGAGAGCGCTGGAAGGCAATGACTCCGGAGCAGCGCCGCGCGTGGGTCGCCGCGCACCCCGCACAGCACGACACGGGTGCGCCGCCGCGGTCCGAGCGCCGCGACCGCTGACGCGCCCTGCCGGCGTCAGCCCGCCGGTCGCGGCGGCCAGACCGTCGTGGACAGCAGCTCGTCGCTCCAGTCCAGCGACAGCGCGCCGTCGCGCACCAGCAGCGAGACGAAGTGGAAGACGTTGCGGGCGTACATCTCGCTCGCGTGAAGTGAACCGCTGCTGGCGAGATCGCGAGGGCCGGCGACAGTGACGCCGCCATGCACGATCGTCTCGCCGGGCACGGTCGCTTCGCAGTTGCCGCCGGTCTCCGCTGCCAGGTCGACGATCACGCTGCCGGGCGCCATGCCTTCCATCATCGCGGAGGTGACGATGCGCGGCGCTGAGCGGCCCGGGACTGCTGCGGTGCAGACAATGACGTCGACGTTCTTCAGGTGCTCGCCCAGCCGGCGCTGTTGCTCCGCGCGCTCATCCTCTGTGAGCTGCCGGGCGTAGCCGCCCGCGCCCGATGCGCTGACGCCCAAATCGAGGAACTTCGCGCCGAGCGAGGCGACCTGCTCCCGCGTTTCCGGACGGACATCGAAGCATTCGACCTGCGCGCCGAGACGCCGCGCGGTCGCGACGGCCTGCAGCCCGGCGACGCCCGCGCCGATGATGAGGACCCTCGATGGGCGGATGGTGCCGGCCGCGGTGGTCAGCATCGGGAAGAACCTTGGCGCCAACTGCGCGCCGAGCAGCACCGCCTTGTAGCCGGCCATGCCCGCCTGCGAACTGAGCACGTCCATTGCCTGTGCGCGCGTGGTACGCGGCAGCCGCTCCAGCGAGAAAGTCTGCAGCCGGCGCGCAGTGATCGCCGCCGCGCGCACCGCATCGGCCTCGGGCTGCAGCATGCCGACCAACGTGGTGCCCTCCGCCAACGCCAGCAGCGACGCCTCCCCGGGTGGCTGCACGCACAGCACGATGTCCGCGCCGGACAATGCCGCAGCCGCCGTTTCGGCCAACGCCGCGCCTGCCGCCTCGTAGGCCGCGTCCGAGAAGTAGGCCTGCGCACCCAGCCCCCGCTCGACCGTCAGCGTGCCGCCCGCCGCCACCAGCTTGCGGCAGGTCTCCGGCGTCAGCGCCACCCGGCGCTCCCCTGCCGCGGTCTCGCGTGCGACGCCGATCTTCACTGCCATGCGCTGTCTCTTGCGGGGATCCAGCGTCGATCGTAAGCCATGCGCCTCAGCGGTGGCTGCTGCACCGGGACAGGGGAACGCGGCGGTCCATGGTCACGACTGGGCGGCGCCGGCGAGCGACCGCAGCACGGACTCGACCGGCGTCACCAGCGGGCGCGGCAGCAGCGATCCGGATGCCAACGCGGAGTCCAGCTCCGCGGGCCCGATGACCTGCTCGCGCATCCCTTGCCGGTTGACCAGCAGCACGGTGCCACTCAGGGGGCTGATCCATGCGACGCGCTGCCACTGCGCATCGCCTGCGCTTCCGCTGGAGGCGATCACGACCTGGCCTTCTTTCAGCGGCCGCCGCCGGGGCGCGCCCGCGGTAGCGCTGCGGGCATCCCCCTCGCCGCCCTCGCCGGCCAGCGGCAGGATGTCGGGCACGGTGCGCCTGCCGTCCGGACGTGCGAGCTCGGCAATCAGCGCTGCCAGCAGTCCGTTGGCCCCTGACTCGTCGAGGCCGCACGCGAGATAGCAGGCACGCAGTGGCTGCTCGATCGCGATCAGTCCCTCGGCGACCGCGTGCCCGTTGGCATGCGCCGCGTCATCGTCGATCCGCAGCATCGCGTCGCCGACAGCGGCCAGCGTGCGGAAGCGCTCCGACTCCGGCCCATCGCGCAGCCAGGCATGCACCAGCGACTGCCGCCACTGGTCGCCGAGGAACTCCGCCAGCAGCGGCGACATCCGGCGCCCGGCGACGCGTGCCTGCAGCAACCGGTCGGCCTCCGCGCGTGCGGCCTGCAGGCGCTCGCGGCCGAGAAGCGACTGCCACGCGCGGCGCTCGGCGATCTCGGCGCGTCGGCGCTGCGCTTCCGTGCCCGCATCGAGCAGGGTGTTGGCACGCTCGAACGCGAGCAGGTCGCCGTGGTAGCCGTTTGCGATCACGTCCGCGGCCTCGTCCGCCAGCGCGTGGAGTTCCGCGTCCAATTCCGTGCCGGAACCGTTGCCGTCCCACAGCTCGACGATCCCCGACAGCGCCACCATCGCCGGATGGTCGAGGTCGTCGAACACCGCGGCATCGTCCAGCGCCAGCCGCAGGTAGGGATACGCCAGCCGCACCAGCCGCGCCTCTGCGGTTGGTCCCAGCACGGCGCCGGCACGCAGGCCGTCGAACAGCGCGCCGACCACGTCCACCGCGTCCTGCTGCAGGTCCGACAGCGACGAGTCGTCGCTGGAGATCCCCAGGTTGGCCGCGCCCTGCAGCAGGCTGCCGCGCAGTGCCGGGCCGGTAGCCGATGGTGGCACGGCGTCGAACGACGGCGTCTCGTTGCCCTGCAGGAGCGACAGCACCGACAGGAATTCCTTGCTCCCGAGTTCGCGCTGCGCGGCGTGGATGCCGCTGGCCTCGCGGACGGCACGCATGCGCTGCCGCAGCAGGTCGCCGCGTGTCGACGGGCGCGGAGCCGACAGGCCATGGTCGACCCCTCGACCCCGCCATGAGGACTGCTGTGGCGACAGCGCGTTGTCGTGTCCCCACAGCGCGCCGTGCACCCGGCCTTCGCCTGCGATGGCGGTGGGCTGCGTGATCAGCAGCGTGAAGTCGTTGGCGCCCGTCATCGCGAAGCCGGCGCTGGCAAGCTCGGTGTTGATCCACGCGTAGATGGGACCCAGTCCATCGCCGGCGAGGCGCTCGTAGTGCCGCAGCATCGACTGGCGCAGTTCGCCGTCGTACTCGCTTCCGGGGAAGGCGGTCAGCACTGCCTCGATCACCACGCGCGGCGCGAACGGGTTGACCGGTCGGACGCGACCGCCGAGCGCCGCCGCCAACGACCACAGCCGGCTGTCGATGGTGTCGATGACATCGACGAAGCGCCGCTCAAGCGCCTCGATGACCGGCTGACCGATCAACTGCGCCTTCAGCTCGTCGTCGGACACCAGCGAGTAGCCGCTGCCGCGATCGACCGGGACCGGCGGACGTGGCCAGCCCGCAAACGCCTGGCCGATGGCCCCCTGCCAGCGGCGCTCGTGGATCACCGCGTCATGGCGGGCGATCGCGAGCGCAGCCAGTGCATCGGCCACGCCGGCTGGGGGCGCGTCGTGGCTCACCCTGGCACGCAGCTCGGCCTCGCACGCCGTCAGCATGGCGGCGGTCAAGGGCAGCAGGCGCGCCTGGAACCCCTTTCGCAGTGCGTCAAGCTGGCCGCTTCCGGCATTGGCTGCACGCACGCCCGGGCTGTCGCCGGGGTCGTCGCCACTGGGAGTCGGAGTACGCATCGGGCAGCGGCGGCTCGGGAAGCGCGGCGGGCGGAAGTCCGCACGATAGCGCACGGCGCCGTCGCTGCCGCATACACCGTGTCGACGGCCACGCGCTGGCTCCTCGCCCATTCATCCTTGAACCCCCCAACCCATGTCCCGCCCGTGCGTCCGTCTGTCCACGAAGGGACTTCAGGACGCCAGGGTCGCGGGTGCCTCTCCCACCGTCTGGACGCGCGGACGATTGAGCTGTTGCCAGACCTGTTTCATGGCCTCGTCGAAGGGCGCATCGACCGAGCGCACCACCGCGCGGCCGCTGCCGACCAGCGCTGCAAGCTCCTCCGGCGACACCACCATCCGCTTGACGCCGCGGCGGTTGACGATCAGGAACCGCGCTGTCAGCGGGCTGATCCAGGCGATACGCGCGGCGCTCTCGTGGCCCTGTTCATCGACCAGGCGCAGCCCCTGACCGACCCGGAGCCGGCGCATCCGCGCGGCGATGGTGGGATCGAAGTCCAGCGTCGCGGTGCCGCCCGCAAGGCGCAGGCCGCTGACGTCTGCAGCGTCTTCGGCAACCTCGTCCTCGATCGGCCCCGACTCGGCCGTGTGCACCCGACGCGGGCTGTCGGGCGTGCCGAGCGCGGCGATGATCCGCGCCATGGCGTCGCGGGCGCCCGCGGCCTCCAGGCCGCAACTGGCGTAGCATTCGCCCAGCGGGCGCTGCAGGGCGAGGAGCTGTTCGGCGACGGCGCGACCCCGGGCCTGGGCGGCGTCGGCATCCACCTGCACCATGGCATCGCCGAGCCCGACCGAGGCGCGGTGACGCGCGGTGTCGGCGCCCTCCCGAAGCCAGGTCTGCGCCAGATGGTGGCGCCAGTGGGAGTCGAGAAACTGGGCCACTGCCGCCGTCAGCGGACGCCCGGCGAGTCGCGAGGCAACCAGGTCGTCGGCATCGCGACGCGCATGGCGCAGCCGTTCACGCCCGTGAATCGCCTCGGACGCGCGCTTCTCCGCGAGTTCGCTGCGTCGCCGCTGCTGGTCCAGCTGGTCGCGCAGCTCGCTGGCCGCGAGCTCGAAGATCGCCTGGTCGTCCTCGTACTCGTCGACCACGCGGTCGACCGCACGCTCGGCGCGGTCCAGTGTCTCCCGGTCCTGCGGAGTGTCGCCGGCGTTGCCGTCGCACGCCTCGGTCAACGCGTCGAGCAGCTGCCGCGCAGGATGACTGCGGCGATTGAACAGCGAGTCGTCGGTCAGTGCCACCTTGAGGTAGGGCACCACCAGCCGCCCGTACATCGACCGCGCCCGCAGCAGCAGGTCGTTGGCGTCGTACAGCGACTGGAAGAGGATGCCGACAAGGTCGATCGCGTCCTCCTCGTCAACGCTGAAGTGGGTGCCGTCGGGATCGAACCCGAGCTGCTTGACGCCGCCCAGGATCTCCTCGCGGATCACCCGCGACAGCGCGCGCGCGTCATCGCCGGCGAGTGCGCGGGCAAACGGCGAGGCGTCGTCGCCCTGCAGCATCTGGGCGACGTTGAGCAGGTCCTCGGTCCTGAGCACCTGGTGGCCACCGGCGCCGGCGGCCTCGTCGCTGCCGCCGTCCCGTGCGGCGGCGACCCCGTGCCCCGACGCGCGCCAGTGGCGGAGCTGCTCGCGGACGACGTCGCGATAGCGCGGCGCGCGTCCCTGCGCTGCCCGCGCCTCGGCGCCGCTCGCAGATCCATCGCCGATGCGCGCGCCTGGCTCACGCCCCGACGGTGCGTCGTCGTACGTCCCGCGGGGCTGGCCATCGACGACGCCTGTGTCCGGCATCCACTCGCCGGCCGACCCTGGCGCATGCAACCCGGGGCCGCCACCTCGCCCCTGTGGTGCCCCCGACCCGACAGCGGGGTAACCACCCTGTGTCCGGCCGCGCGTCGAAGCCCGCGGCGCGCTCGCGCCATCGAAACCGGCCGCTTCCAACATGGCGTTGAGCCGGGCGTAGAGATCGCCGAGCAGGTGCGGCAGCCGCTTGTCGAACTGGTGGAACACCAGCGGCCGCAGGCCGGGCGTCAGGTCGTCCTCGCCGAACAGGTCGACGAACGCCGACACCGCCGCTTCGGGTCGCACCGGGGTCGGACGGGCGCGGGCATCGATTCCCAGAGCACCGGCCAGCACCTGCAGCCGCTCGTCGAGGAGCTCCAGTGGGTGCAGGAACTGGTGGTCGAGGAGCTCGGTGGTCTGCTGGCCGGCCAGATGCACTTCGAGCTCGCCCTCCGACATCAGGCTGAGCAGCTTGCCGCCCGCGGCGGCGGCGGCAGACGGATTGCGCCAGCGAGCGAACTCGCCCTCGAGCGCTTCGCGATAGCGGGTCGCGAGCTGGAGTGCGCGCTGGCTCAGCGCCGTCACCGCCATGCGGTCGTCCTGCGACGCGCTGTAGTCATGCCCCGCCAGTGCGGCCAGCCGCACCTGCTCCTCGATCGTTCCCCAGAACCCCGACAGCACACCGCCGAGCGCGGTGATCGCCTCGCGCTTCACCGCCTCGAGCGTGCGCTCGGCGTCGCCGAAGGCACCGTGGCCATGCCGGCCCGGAGGATGGATTTCGTCGGAATGGGTCATTCGGGGGAAGATACCGACGCTGGCGGAGCGCCTTGTTGCAGCCTCCGCGACCCACGACCCGGAGTCTGTGATGCAAATCGCAAATAGCGCACCCGCCCTGCTGCGGGCCCTCGACACGCGGCGTTCCGTGCCCGCGAAGCAGCTGGGCGCGCCGGGGCCTGACGATGCGACGCTGCTGCGCATCCTGCAGTCGGCGGTGCGCGTGCCCGACCACGGCAAGCGCGTGCCGTTCCGGTTCCTGCGCATCGCCGGTGATGCACGCGCCGCGCTGGGCGAGGTGCTGGTGGAGCGGCTGCGCGATCGCGACCCCGACGCCGGCGACGGTGCGCTCGACAAGGAGCGCGGCCGGTTTCTGCATGCACCGCTGGTCATCGTCGTGGTCGCGGTGCTGGACCCCGATGACGACAAGGCCCCCGACCACGAGCGCCTGCTGACCGCGGGCTGCGTCTGCTTCGCGCTGCTGCAGGCGCTGCAGGCGTTCGGCTTCGGCGGCCACTGGCTCACGGGGTGGCCAACGTACGACGGGAAGGTTCGCAAGCGGCTTGGCCTGTCGAAACCGGAGCGCATTGCCGGCTTCATCCACGTCGGCACGCCCAGGCTCGCCGCACCCGAGCGCACGCGCCCCGCCGCCGCCTCGCTGCTGCGCGACTGGACCGCCTGATGCGCGACTCAGACAGCGACACGCCCGCAGGCGGTGCGCTGCCGGGCGACGCGATCGGGGACCCACTGCGACACAGGCCCACGCTGTACCTCGTCGACGCCAGCCTCTACGTGTTCCGCGCCTGGCACGCCATGCCCGACGAGGTGCAGGATGCCGATGGCTGGCCGGTCAATGCCGTCCACGGTTTCGCGCGCTTCCTGCTGGAGCTGCTCGAGCGCGAGCGCCCGCGGCATGTCGCGATCGCCTTCGACGAAGCACTCGACTCGAGTTTCCGCAACGCGATCTACCCGGCCTACAAGGCCAATCGCGCGCCCGCGCCACAGGAGCTGCGGCGACAGTTCGCCTACTGCAAGGCGCTGTGCTCGACGCTGGGGCTGGTGGTGTTGGCACACCGGGAGTACGAGGCCGACGACCTCATCGGCACCTCGCTGCACCTGGCCCGCGGCGCCGGTTTCCGCAGCGTCATCGTGTCGGCCGACAAGGACCTGTCGCAGCTGCTTGCCGGCGACGATGAGCAATGGGACTTCGCGCGCGGGCAGCGCTGGGGCATGCACGGCGTCAAGGCGCGGCTGGGCGTGGAGGCGCACCAGGTCGCCGACTACCTCGCGCTCAGCGGCGACCCGGTCGACAACATCCCGGGTGTGCCCGGCATCGGCGCCAAGACCGCCGCAACGCTGCTTGCGCATTTCGGCAGCCTGGACGTACTGCTGGCGCGCAGCGACGAGGTTGGCTACCTGCGCTTCCGCGGCGCGGCCCAGGCCGGCGTGAGGCTGCGCCTGCACCGCGAGCAGGCGCTGCTGTGCCGCCGGCTATCGACGATCGCGCTCGACGCGCCGCTTGATGCCGGCCCGCCCTTCCTGCGCGACGCAGTGGATGCGGCGACGCTCGCGGCGCTCGCGGATGCGCTGCGTTTCGGCCCGATGACGCGTCGGCGGCTGCACGCCGCCTGCGGGCTGGAGCCGCTCGCAGGCAACTGAGTTTCCCGGGGCCGCGGCCCGCCGTGGCGCCGCGATCCGGGTAGGATCCCGCCATGTCCGACGATTCCGCGACATCCGAAGCAACCGAGATCCTCTACCAGGGCGACTGGCTGCGGCTGGTCAGGCGCGGGCGCTGGGAATCCTGCGAGCGCACCCACGGCCGCGACGGCCTGGCGGTACTGGTGATCGCGGTGACGCCCGACGACGAGGTGCTTTTCGTCGAGCAGTACCGCGTCCCGTTGGGTGCCCGCACCATCGAGATGCCGGCGGGGCTGATTGGCGACGACGTCAGCGACGACACCATCGAGCGTGCCGCCCGCCGCGAACTGGTGGAGGAGACCGGCTGGGAGCCCGGGCGTGTCGACGTGCTGCTGACCGGGCCGACCTCCGCGGGGATGAGCAACGAACGGATCGCGTTCGCGCGTGCCCGTGACCTCCGGCGCGTGGGGACGGGCGGCGGCGTTGGCGGCGAGGACATCACCGTCCACGCCGTGCCGCGCGCGACCGCGCCGGCGTGGCTGATGCGCAAGCACGGCGAAGGCTTCGAGCTCGACCTCAAGCTGTGGGCCGGGCTGTGGATGATCGACCACGAGCCCGACGGAATGCCGCTGCGTTGAGGGGCGGCGCCGCCGTCAGGCGAAGCGGTCGGTCGCCTGCACCAGGGCGTCGACGTTCTCGGCCTCGAACGCGGAGTGTCCCGAGGCCGGGCTGATCACCAGCTCGGCCTTTGGCCACACCTGGTGGAGGTCCCACGCGCTCTGGATCGGGCAGACGACGTCGTAGCGGCCGTGCACGATGACGCCGGGGATGTCGACGATTCGGTACGCATCGCGCAGCAGCTGGTCCTCCACCTCGAGGAAGCCACGGTTGACGAAGTAGTGGTTCTCGATCCGCGCGAACGCCAGCGCGAACGCCGCATCCTCGTGCCCGGTGACAAAATCGCGGTCGACATGCAGGAAGCTGGTCGCGCCCTCCCACACGCTCCACGCGCGCGCAGCATCCAGCCTGGTGGCCTCGTCGTCGGAGATCAGGCGGCGGTGGAATGCGCCGATAAGGTCCCCGCGCTCGCCGTCGGGGATCGCGGCCACGTAGTGCTCCCATGCATCCGGGAACAGGCGCGACGCGCCCTGCTGGTAGAACCACTCCAGCTCCCAGCGCCGCAGCAGGAAGATGCCCCGCAGCACCAGCGCGGCGACGCGGCGCGGGTGCGCCTGGGCGTAGGCGAGCGCCAGCGTGGAGCCCCACGAGCCGCCGAACACCTGCCAGGTCTCGACCCCCAGGCGCTCGCGCAGCGCCTCGATGTCGGCTACCAGGTGCCAGGTCGTGTTGTCGACGAGGTCGGCGTGCGGCGTGGAGCGCCCGGATCCGCGCTGGTCGAACAGCACGATGCGGTACTTCGCCGGGTTGTGGAAGCGCCGCATCTTGGCGCTGCAGCCTCCGCCCGGCCCGCCGTGCAGGATCACCACCGGTTTGCCGGCGGGGTTGCCACAGACCTCGTAGTACAGCGCATGGCGGTCGTCGACCTGCAGCGTGCCGGTCTCGTGGGGCTCGATCTCGGGATGGAGGCGGCGCATCGTCGGCCTTGTCGTCGGGCGTTGTCCCAGTCTAGCGCCCCGCCCTGCGACACCCCAGCGTGACCCGGTCCTGGCCCCCGAAGTCGCGCAGCGTGGCGATATCGACACACCCTTCCTGCGCGAGCAGGCGCCGCACGCACTGCCCCTGCTGGTAGCCGTGCTCGAGCAGCAGCCAGCCACCGTCGACCAGGCAGCCAGGCGCGGACGCAGCGATCGCGCGGATCGCGTCGAGGCCGTCGGCACCCGACTCCAGCGCCATCGCAGGCTCGAAGCGCAGGTCGCCTTCCCGCAGATGCGGATCGCCCGCGGCGATGTAGGGCGGATTGCTGGCGATCACGTCGAACCGGCGCGCAGCCAGCGGCCGCAGCCAGTCACCGAGCACGAACGCGACGTTGCCGATGCCCAGCCGGCGCGCGTTGCCGCGGGCCACCGAGAGCGCCGGGACGCTGGCATCGGTCGCGACCACGCGAGCAGCCGGCCTGGCCTGCGCAACCGCCAGCGCGACGGCGCCGCTGCCGGTGCCGAGGTCGGCAACGCAAGCGGTCGCGCCGGCCACGATCCGCGCCAGCGCAGCTTCCACCAGGCACTCGGTATCGGCTCGCGGGATCAGCGTGGCCGGGCCCACGTCGAGATCGAGGTTCCAGAAACCGCGACGACCCGTGAGGTAGGCCACCGGCTCGCCAACCGCGCGCCGCGCCACCAGCGCCTCGATGCGCGCCACGTCGGCAGCCGTCAATACGTCATCGTCGTGCGCGTACAGCCAGGATGGCGCCTGTCCCAGCGCATGCGCGACCAGCACGCGCGCGTCGTCGTCGTCGATGCGCGCACGCGCGTCGCGCAGCGCCGCATCCACGCGCAGGGGCGATGACGTATCCATCCTTCCATCGTACGGACCCGCGGCACGCCCGACGATGCATTCCACCAAGACGGACCCTTGACCCCATGACCCCACGCCCCCGCCACATCGCCGCCGGCGCGCTTGTCGCGATCGGCGCCCTGCTGTCATCGGGCTGCGAGCGCGCGCTGTTCAGCGTCGCCAACCGCGGCACGCTGCCGCCCACCGACACTGTGGTCTATGCCATGGAGACCGGGCTGGCGCTCGACGTGTACCGGCCGGAAGCGACCCGCGCGTCGACGGGCGCGGCGCCGGTAGTGGTGTTCTTCTACGGCGGTTCCTGGGAGCGCGGCAACCGCATGCAGTACCGCTTCGTCGGCAGCCGCCTGGCGGAAAACGGCGTGGTGGCGGTGGTGGCCGACTACCGCACTTTCCCGCGCGCAGGCTTTCCCGACTTCATGCACGACGCCGCGCAGGCAGTGGCCTGGGCGCGGGCCAATGCCGCGCGCTACGGCGGGGACCCGGAGCGGGTATTCATCGCCGGGCACTCCGCGGGTGCGCAGATCGCAGCGCTGCTGGGGACGGACGGCCGCTACCTCGCGCGCGAGGGACTGCGCCCGGACGCACTAGCCGGCGTGATCGGGCTGTCGGGACCGTACGACTTCGCCATCACAGGCAGGTACCGCGCGGTGTTCGGCCCGCCCGGGCAGTGGCCAGATGCGCAGGCGATCAACTTCGTCGACGGCGACGAGCCGCCGTTCCTGCTTGTTCACGGCGACGGCGACCGCGTCGTGGAAGCTCGCGACAGCGTCGACCTCGACGCCCGTCTACGCGCGCAGGGCGTGGCCTCGACTCTGCTGCTTGTCCCTGGCGCCGGGCATTTCGCGCCGGCTGCCGCGTTCTACGACCCGTCGCGCTCGCCGCAGGTCCTGCCGGCGGTGCTCGCTTTCATCGCGGAACACTGAGCGCGTTGAGCGCGGCGTGAGCCCGTAGGCCGCCCGGACGCGCGTCGCAGCGCCACGCAGCTCAGACCGCGGACTGCTCCAGCGTCACCGCCACCGCGTGGACCACCGCGGCGATCCTGATCGCGCTCTGCACCGCCTGCGCGCCGACCTCGTGGCGGCGCAGCGTCGTCTCGTGCGAAGCCATGCACATGCCGCAGCCGTTGATCGCCGACACGGCCAGCGACGCCAGCTCGAAAGTGACCTTCTCCACGCCAGGGCTCTGCATGACGTTCATGCGCAGGCCGGCACGCAACTGCGCGTACTCGTCGTTCTCGATCAGGTGGGTGGCGCGGTAGTAGATGTTGTTCATCGCCATGATCGCGGCGGCGGCGCGCGCGCCGTCGACCTCATCGGGCGACAGCGATTCGGCGGCGAAGCCGGCCAGCGCCGACACCAGCGGCGCGTACCGCGAGGCGATCGCCGAGGCCAACGCGATCACGCGGATCTGCTTGCCGTCGAGGCCCGGTGAGCCGCCGGCGGACAACACGCTGTCGAGGTTGAGGCGGAGATCCTTGGCGTAGGCGGGAAGCTGGCTGCGGAGTTCCTGGACGGTCATTGGACGGTTCCTTGGGGCTGCGGCCGCCGCCGCGCGCGGCTGCACGGCGGTCGATGAGGGGGCGAAGCTGGGGGCGAAAAAAGAAGGCGGCCTGGGCCGCCTTCGGATTCCGCATACGTGAGGGAGGGATCAGTACGCGGAAGCCATGGCCGAACCTGCGGCCTCAATCTGGACGGATGGACTCAGGCGGCCTTGAGGACCTCGTCGCCCTTGTTCCAGTTGCACGGGCACAGCTCGTCGGTCTGCAGCGCGTCCAGCACGCGCAACACCTCCTCAGGGCTGCGACCCACCGACAGGTCGGTCACGTAGACGAAGCGGATGACGCCGTCCGGATCGACGATGAAGGTGGCGCGCTGCGCGACGCCCTCGTCCTTGTCGAGGATTCCGAGCGCCGAGGTGAACTCGCGCTTGACGTCGGCCAGCATCGGGAAAGGCAGGTCGGCCAGGTCCTTGTGGTGCGTGCGCCACGCGTGGTGCACGAACTCGGTGTCGGTCGAACCGGTCAGCAGCTGGGCGTCGCGGTCTAGGAAGGCCTCGTTGTGCGCGGCGAAGCCGGCGATCTCTGTCGGGCAGACAAAGGTGAAGTCCTTCGGATAGAAAAACAGCACCAGCCACTTGCCCTCGTAGGTGGTGTTGTCGATATCGGTGAAGGCCTTGTTGAGGTCCGTGGACACGGTGGCCTTGAGCTTGAACTGGGGCAGCTTGTCGCCGACGGTCAGCATGCAGAGTCTCCTGGGGATGGGTTGGGGGGCAGAAGCGACGGCAAGCGTGCATGCTGCGATGCCGCAATTATTGCAATGCAGCATCCATTGTTCAAGTTGATGGTGTCGATTCCGGCCATAGGCTTAAGCTATGTGCATGAACCTCCGCGACCTGCGCTATTTCGTCGCACTGGCCGAGCTGCAGCACTTCGGCCGCGCAGCGGCAGCGTGCTTCGTCAGCCAGCCCACGCTGTCGACCCAGATCCGCAAGCTGGAGGCGGAACTGGGCTTGCCGCTGTTCGAACGCGCGCCGCGGCGGGTGATGCTGACCGCGGCCGGGCGTGACATGGTCGAAAGCGCCCGCCGGATCGTCGGCGAGGTGGACCAGATGAAGGAGGCCGCACGCAGGGGCCACGACCCTGAGGCGGGCACGGTCCGGCTCGGCATGTTCCCCACCCTTGGTCCCTACCTGCTGCCGCACGTGGTCCCGGCCATCCACGCCCGCTTCCCGCGGCTGGAGCTGCTGCTGGTCGAGGAAAAAAGCGACGTGCTGCTCGCGCGCGTCCGCGAGGGCCGGCTGGACTCGGCGCTGTTGGCATTACCGGTTGCCGACGACCAGCTGCACGCCGAGTTCCTGTTCGAGGAACGGTTCCTGCTGGCAGTGCCCGCGCAGCACGCGCTCGCCGACCGCGACCGGCTGTCGGTACAGGAGCTCTTGCACGAGCGCCTGCTGCTGCTCGAGGACGGCCACTGCCTGCGTGACCACGCCTTGGATGTCTGCCACCTCGCAGGGACAGGCGAGAAAGCCGGCTTCCAGGCGACCAGCCTGGAGACGCTGCGACAGATGGTCTCGGCCAACGTCGGCGTGACCCTACTGCCGATGTTGGCGACGAAACCGCCGGTGGCGCAGTCCGACAGCATCCGACTGCTCGGCTTCAACGACGCCAGCCCAAGCCGCCGCATCGCGATGGTCTGGCGCCGGAGCTCGGCGATGGCCGGTTTCCTGCTGCAGCTGACGCAAGTGCTGAAGGCATTGCCGCCCGACCTGTTGGCGGACGCCACCACCCCGCGTCGCGAGGCGGGACCCGTCCCTCCCGGTGCCAGGCCCTAGCGCCTGGCGGCTGGTTCAGACGCCGAGACCAGCGGCACAGCTGACCCCGGTGCCGCCAAGGCCGCAGTACCCGCCGGGATTGCGCGCCAGGTACTGCTGGTGCTCGTCCTCGGCGTAATAGAACGGCGGCGCAGGCAGCAAGATCTCGGTCGTGATCGCACCGCGACCGGCATCGGTCAACCGGATCTGGTAGGCATCGCGACTGGCGATGGCGACGTCGTACTGGGCCTGCGTATGGCAGTGGATCGCCGAGCGGTACTGGGTGCCGCGGTCGTTGCCCTGTCGCATGCCTTGGGTGGGGTCGTGACCTTCCCAGAAGCGCCGTAGCAGCGCGTCGAACCCGACCCGGCCGGGGTCGTAGACGACCAGCACCGCTTCGGTGTGGCCGGTTTCGCCGCTGCAGACCTCGCGATAGGTGGGGTTCGGCGTCAACCCGCCGGCGTAGCCCACGGCCGTGGTCTCGACGCCGTCCACGGACCAGAACAGCCGCTCCGCGCCCCAGAAACAACCCATCGCCAGGTGCACGCGTGAGAGGCCCTCGAACGCCGCGCGCAGCGGACGGCCGTGGACCAGGTGCACGTTGCCCAGCGGCAGTGGCTGGTCCCGGCCCGGTAGCGCCCGGTCGGCGGACGGCAGGCGCTGCTTGTCAGCGCCGATTCCCAACAACGATGCGAGCATGTGATGTCTCCAGGAGCGGCATCACGATGTGCGGGCACCGGCGGCGGGTTCAACCGCTGCGCCGCGCGGGGCGGCCAGGTCCCGCCCTGCAGCGCGCGGCGAGGTCAACAGAAGACCGCGGGCGCTACCATGACCCGGTTGCGGCCGTCGCGCTTGGCGGCGTACAGCGCCTTGTCGGCGCGGTCGACGGTGGCCGCGGGCGTGCCGTCGCCGGCCAGCCGCGTCGCGACGCCAACGCTGACCGTCAGCCGGATCGGCTGGCCCTCCCAGCTGAGGTCCATCCGCTCCACCGCAGCCCGCAGGTCCTCCCCGACCACCCGACCCGCAGCGCCGCCGCGTCCGGGCAACACCGCGATGAACTCCTCGCCGCCGTAGCGTCCCAGCAGGTCGCCGTCGGCCAGGGCGCCGCGCAGCGTCGCCGCCACCTGGCGCAGGCAATGGTCGCCGCAGGCATGGCCGAACCGGTCGTTGATGGCCTTGAAGTGGTCCATGTCGACGAACAGCACCGATATCGGCTGGCGGTCGCGATCGGCCTCGGAGAAGCTGCGCACCAGCCACTGGTCGATCGTGCGCCGGTTCATGCTGCCGGTCAGCACGTCGACCTCGGCCGACCGGCGCAGGGCGATCGCGGCGAGCGCTTGCTCGATGCCGGCCATCGTCAGCCGCGCGAGGTCGCCCGCCAACGCCAACTCCTCGGTCGAGAATCCTTCGCCGCCGGTGCGCTGCAGCAGCAGGGCGCCCCACGCCGGCGCGCGGATCGCCAGAGGGATGACCGCTTCCATCGCCACCACCCCCTGGTGCGTCGGCAGGGTCACCGGCTGCTGCAAGGGGATGCCGTTGGCGGCCTGGCGCTTCAGCGGCAGCAGGCGTCGTGCCGCGATGTCCTCGACCGCCGGCTGGTGCGACAGCGGCAGCACGGCGACGATGTCCTGGCCCTGATAGCCGTAGGCCATCAGCGCGGCGAACTCCACCGGCACCTGGGGCGCGAGGTGCTCCAGGAGCAGGCGGAACCCGGCCCATTCAACATCGCCCGCCGACAGTGTGCGCAGCCGTGACTGCAGCATCGCGCTGAGGTCCGACCGTGCCGCCTCACGGCGCATGCGTCGCTCGGAGTCGGCACGCGCCAGGCGGTCGCGGTCGCGCTGGTTGCGGTATTCGCCGATGCGGCTGAGGAGCCCGACGGCCAGCACCACGCCGGTCACCACCAGCACCGACTGCCACAGGTAGCGCAGCCACACCGGGTCGTACCAACGCCCGCGGGCAAGGAAGTCAACGCCGATCGACACCAGGATGGTGGCCAGCACCAGCAGAGCGATGGGCCACGCCATCTGAACGCCGCGGCGCGCGCCATCGGCGACCACGCCGAGCGCGGTCATCGCGGCCACGAACCACGCGAGCACGCCGACCGGGCTGATCCACGCATCGACGGCGTCGAACCCCAACAGGCAGAGCGCCGCCAGCCCCGCCAGCCCCATCGCGAACACGTCGATCCCACGCGCGAGGTCCGGCACCGTCCGCCGCGTTCCCGCATAGCGCGACAGCAGTTGCAGAGTGATCGCCAGGAACAGCGCTTCCGCCGCCCACAGGCCCTGGCCGCGCCAGATGGCGGCCACCCCGAGCAGCGGGAGCTGGTATAGATGCCCATTCTCGGCAGCCAACAGCACCAGTGCAGCGACCGCGGCGCCGAAGAAGACGAGGAAGATGCTGTCGCGCGCCGCGCTCGACAGCGCCAGCGTCAACAGCGCCAGGGTCGCCAGCGCGGCATAGATCGCCGCCGACAGCGCCGCGCCGCGCTGCTCGAGTCGCATGGCGGCGTTTTCGCGCATGACACGCACGCGCAGCGTCGCCGCCTGCGACGAGGTGACGCGCAGGTCGAGGGCCACATCGCCGCGCCACTCGCCCGGCAGCGGGAACTGGAACCCCGAGGGGAGGATCCCCTCGTCGCTGTCCGGCGCGAAGAACGACCGTCGTGCGCTGGTCCAGCCCCCGGTCGACAGGGACACCGATTCGACGGCGTCGCGGCCGACCCAGACCACCCAGCGGGCATGGTCCTCCGAAGACAGCGGCAGCGAAAAATGCAGGCGGGCGTGGCGCTCCACCACCCGGCCGGCCGGCAGCAGCAGGGCACGCTTGTCGCTGCTGAGCGACGAGCCGTGATCGCCCGCAGCGAGCGCGAGACGCACCGGGACCTCACGCACGGTGTCCTGCACCGCACCGAGCACCGAGGCCACGAACACACCCAGAAGCAGCGCCAGGCCGAGCGCGAACGGCCACTCGTGCGGCATCCTGTGCGCGCGTACATCCGTCGAGGTCCCAGGCATCAGCGCAGGGGCCCCGCCACCGCCGCCATCGCGCATGACCTCGCCGATCCTCCCCGGCATCGAGCGCACGCCGGCACCCAGCGCGCACGCAGCGCCGTGCCCCGGCGCCCCATGGTCGCCCTTCCCCCTGTCGCCATGTTCGTCATCGTCCCTGAGCGGAAGCACGTGCCGTGCCACCAAAACATTGCCTGCGTCACGGTTTGCAGCGCGTCACGAGGCTAACACCGCGCCGACAATGGGGAGCGAAGACAAGGCAACGCAGGGCGACGCAGGGCGACGCAGGGCGACGCAGGGCAGCATCGGCGAGTTGCGCGCGACAGCCCGAAGCCCGGGCTGCTTCGCTCTCGCCGACGCCGACGCCGACGCCTCCCCGAGCGGCAAGGGCTGTCGGTCGTCGACCTTGACCTCGTCTTCGACGCTCAGTCGCCCTGACCACGCAGTCGCCCCGAATACGTTGCTCCGCTTCGGCCGGGGATCTGTCCACACCTGCACCCCGTACTGGCGCCTCCGCGGCGCCGGACCCCGCACCCGCTAGACTGCACGGCGCCCCACGCCAGTCAGCCGCATGAGCCACGCCCCCGCATCGCACCCCGCCGCCGCCAACGCCGGAGACGCCGACGGCGCCCGGGTAAAGCAGGACTTCATCCGCCAGATTGTCCGCGACGACCTGGCCGCCGGGCGCCATGCCGCCATCCGCACGCGGTTCCCCCCCGAGCCCAACGGCTACCTGCACATAGGCCATGCCAAGGCGATCTGCCTCGACTTCGGCCTTGCCGCCGAGTTCGGCGGCCGCTGCAACCTGCGCCTCGATGACACCAACCCCGCGCGCGAGGACCCCGAGTTCGTGGCGGCCATCCAGGACGACGTGCGCTGGCTGGGCTTCGACTGGGCCGAACTACGCCATGCCTCGGACTACTTCGATGTCTTCCACCTTGCGGCCCGCAAGCTGATCGCACAGGGCGATGCCTTCGTTTGCGACCTCAGCGCCGACGACGTACGCGCCTATCGCGGGTCGCTCACCGAGCCCGGCCGGGATTCCCCGTTCCGCGGGCGCGGCGTCGACGAGAACCTGGACCTGTTCACGCGCATGCGAGCCGGCGAGTTCCCGGACGGCGCGCGCACGCTGCGCGCGAAGATCGATATGGCCAGCGGCAACATCAACCTGCGCGACCCCGCGCTGTACCGCATCAAGCACGTCAGCCACCAGAACACCGGCGACGCGTGGCCGATCTACCCGATGTACGACTTCGCGCACGCGCTTGGCGACGCCATCGAGGGCATCACGCATTCGCTGTGCACGCTGGAGTTCGAGGACCACCGCCCGCTCTACGACTGGTGCGTCGACCGCGTCGACCTCACCGGCGACCCGTCGCTGCTGCAGCCGCTTCGCGACCGCGGGATGCCGCTGCAGGCGGGCAAGCCGCGGCAGATCGAGTTCTCGCGTCTCAACATCAACTACACGGTCATGAGCAAGCGCAAGCTCGCCGCGCTGGTGCAGGAAGGCCTGGTGGACGGCTGGGACGACCCGCGCATGTACACGCTGCAGGGCCTGCGCCGCCGCGGCTACACGCCGGCCAGCCTGCGCCTGCTGGTCGACCGCGTGGGCGTCAGCAAGCAGAACTCGGTGATCGACTTCTCGGTGCTGGAAGGCTGCCTGCGCGACGACCTGGACGCGACCGCGCCGCGGCGGATGGCCGTCGTGGACCCGCTGAAGGTCGTGCTGACCAACGTCGATCCCGACCACGTCGAGGCGCTCGCTTTCCCGAACCATCCGAAGGACGAGGCCCTGGGCGTGCGCGAGGTGCCGTTCTCGCCTGAACTGTGGATCGACCGCGAGGATTTCGCCGAGGTCCCGCCCAAGGGCTGGAAGCGGCTGGTGCCGGGAGGCGAGGTGCGGCTGCGCGGCGCCGGCATCGTGCGTTGCGACCTGGTGGTCAAGGACGCCGACGGCACCATCGCCGCGCTGCACTGCACGCTCGATCCGGAATCGCGGCCCGGCATGGACGGCGCCAACCGCAAGATCAAGGGCACCATCCACTGGGTCTGCGCGCGTCAAGCCGTCGCCGCCGAGGTCCGCCTGTATGACCGCCTGTTTTCGGTCGAGAAGCCCGACGACGAGTCGACCGGCCTGACCTATCGCGACCATCTCAACCCGGCGTCCCGCCGGGTGATGCAGGGCTGGGTCGAGCCTGCCGCCGCGCTTGCCGCGCCCGAGCAGTCGCTGCAGTTCGAGCGCCAGGGCTACTTCGTCGCCGACCGCCGCGACCACCGTCCCGACGCGCCGGTGTTCAACCGCAGCGTCACCCTGCGCGACACCTGGGCCACGCGGGGCGAGGCGTGAGGGGCGCAGCGTCAGCGCGCGACCAGCAGGGCCGGCGAGCCATCCGGGAGGGGTGCTGATGCTGTACGGCCAGGTCCACCTCACGCTGCCTGCATGGGTCCACGATGCCGTCGACACCGCGCGCACCTACCCCCGCGACGAGGACAAGGTGACGCTCGCGATCGCGCTGTCGCGCGGCAACATCGAGGCCGGCACCGGGGGACCCTTCGGTGCGGCCGTCTTCGGCCCCGGCGACCGCATCGTCGCCGCCGGCGTCAACGTGGTGCTGCCGCAGCACAGCTCTCTCGCGCACGCCGAGAACATGGCGTACATGCTGGCGCAGCAGCGCCTGCAGCGCGCGCGCATCAACCAAGACGACAGCGGCACGCGGGACGGCCCCTACACGCTGGCGACCTCCGCGCAGCCGTGCTGCCAGTGCTTCGGCGCGACCATCTGGGCCGGCATCGACCGGCTGCTGATCGGAGCGCGCGCCGACGACGTCGAGGCGTTGACCGAGTTTGACGAAGGTCCGCTTCCGGCGGACTGGGTCGGCGAACTGGAGCGGCGCGGGATCGCGGTCGTCCGCGACGTGCACCGCGAGGGCGCACGCGCGGTGTTGGCCGCGTACGGCAGTGGTGGGGGTCGCCACTATTGATACGCGACGCACGGCGCGCGCTTGCAGCTGCCGTTGCCTCGTCCGGCAGGATGCGTGACGACGTCCGCTGCTGACGCCGGCGCGGCACCGCCGGCGGCGCTGACCGGCCTGCTCTGCTATTGCCGCGCCGGCTTCGAGCCGGAGCTGGCGGCCGAGCTCGGCGCGCGCGCGGCCGCCGCCGGCCACCATGGCTACGCGCGCACCGAGCGCGGCAGCGGGCACGTGGTATTCATCGCCGACGACGCGACCGCCCTCGACCGCGCGCTGCCGTGGCGGTCGCTGGTGTTCGCGCGGCAGAAGCTGCGGCTGATCGCGGAGCTGGCGGGGATTGATCCCGCCGACCGCATCACCCCGCTGGTCGCTGCACTGCGTGCGTCGGGGGCGACCTCGACCTTTGGCGAACTGGTGGTCGAGCATCCTGACAGCGACGCGGCCAAGCGGCTGGCCGGACTGGCGCGTGCATTCGGCAACGCGCTCCGCCCGGCGTTGCGCGGCGCCGGCCTGCTGGCGCGTAGCGACGATTCCACCCGCCCGCGGCTGCACGTTTGCCTGCTCGACGGCGACCACCTGCTGCTGGCGGTCGCCGACACCCGCGACAGCGCGCCCTGGCCGATGGGCGTGCCGCGGCTGCGCCTGCACCGCGACGCGCCGTCGCGCTCGGCGCTGAAGCTGGAGGAGGCGCTGCTGACGCTGCTCGACGACGGCCAGCGCGCGCGCCTGCTGCAGCCGGGCATGCTGGCGGCCGACCTCGGTGCCGCGCCCGGCGGCTGGACGTGGGTGCTGACCCGCCATGGGCTGAAGGTGAGCGCGATCGACAACGGGCCGCTGCGCCCGCACGTACTGGACACGGGCCTGGTGGAGCACGTGCGCGAGGACGGGTTCCGCTGGCAGCCGACGCGGCCGCTCGACTGGATGGTCTGCGACATGGTCGAGCAGCCGTCGAAGGTGGCCGCGCGCATGGCGACATGGTTCGCCCAGGGCTGGTGCCGGCACGCGGTGTTCAACCTCAAGCTGCCGATGAAGAAGCGCTGGCAGGAGTCGCGCGACTGCCTGCAGCGGTTCGCCGACGACGCCGGGCGGCCGCTGACGGTGCGGTCACGCCAGCTGTACCACGACCGCGAGGAAATCACGGTAGTGGTGCTGGGCGACAAGCGACCCTGACGCGCCGCGACGCGAACGCCGCGACGCACGCGCCACGCCGGCCGGTTGCGGGCCGGTTCATCGCGCCCCGGTAGCGTTGCGGACACCCGTGCGGCCGTCGTGCGACCGCGCGCCTTCAATCTCGCCGCGACCCGGTATCGTCAGGAACCATTGCGTCCGTGGTCACCACCCCGTCCGTCCTGCCGAGGATCCCGAATGCACGCCGTCACTTCGCGAACGCTATCCGTCGCCACCCTGCTGTCTGCCGCCCTCGCCGCCGCAGCCGTCGCCGGCACTGCGCAGGCGCAGGCGGGGCGCGCGGAAGCGCGTGCGCGCACCACCGCGACCACCAGCGCCGCGATCGAGGACGCACGCGCCGCGCGCGCCGACGCCAGCGCGGCTCAGCGGGCGGCCGCCGAGGCAGCCGTCGTGGAGCGGCTCAGCGGTTCCGGCGATGCCGCGGCACGCGCACGGTACGACGCCTGGCGCGCGCGCGAGGCCGCGATCACCGCGCAGGCGGCGGCGCACCGCGCGATCAACGCCGCCAACGCCGTGGCGGCGGAAAAATCCGCGGCGTACGGCGGCACCGCCCAACCCGATGGCGCGGCCATGCGTGCGCAGCAGGCCGCGTCCGTGGCCCGCCGCGCACGTGAGGATGCGTCCAGCGCCGCCGCCGACGCACAGCGCTCGTCCAGCGGCAGCGCCACGGCGCCCACGGACCCGAGCGACGCGTATCCCGTCGACATGCCGATGCGCATGGAGCCACTCGAGCCGGTGCAGCAGGTCGTGACCTTCAGGTCGGGTCCGTCGGATCCGGTCGTCGGCAGCTATCGCATCAGCGTCGAGGCGCTGGATACCGACGGTGACGGCGTCCTCAGCCGCGCCGAGGCCGCCGCGAATCCGACGCTGCACGCCGAATTCGATGCGGTCGACGCCAACCGCGATGGCCGGCTGGACGCGTCGGAGATCGCAGGGTGGACCCGCTGACCCGCGTCGCTGCGATGGCGACGCCGCGGCGCTAGAGCCCGGACGCCCGACGCCACAGCCCTGCGGCCACTGGTGGCAGCCGCCCCGCCAGACCCAGCATCGATCCGCGCAGCAGCACCGGCGCCATGGCGTCAGTGGAAAACAGCCGGTTGATGCCTTCCAGCGCATGCGCGGCCACGGCGGCTTCGCTACGGCGGGCGCGCGACCAGCGCGCCAGCCGCGGCGCGGCATCCCATGCGGCGTCGCGGGACCGCGCCGCGGCGACCGTGTCGCGCAGCGCCAGCACGTCGCGCAGGCCGATGTTCATGCCCTGCCCGGCAAGCGGGTGCACCACGTGCGCCGCGTCGCCCACCAGCAGCACGCGATCCGCGGCGCATGTCGCGGCCAGCTGGCGCCGCAGCGGGAAGCCGGCGCGCGTGGACAGCGGCGTGACCGCGCCCAGCCGCCCCGCCGATGCGTCCGTGACCGCTCGGCCGAACGTGGCGTCATCCAGCGCCAGCACCGCGTCCGCCTCGTCCGTGGGCAGCGTCCACACGATCGAGCTGGCGCCATCGGCGCACGGCAGCAGCGCCAGTGGTCCGCCCGGCAGGAAGCGCTGCCACGCGGTGTCCTCGTGCGCGAGCGCGGTCGCGACGAACGCCACGACGCCGGTCTGCCCATAGTCATGCGTGTCGACGGCGATCCCGGCCAGCGTGCGCAGCGTCGACCCGGCGCCGTCGGCACCGATGGCGATCCTGGCGTGCACACGGCTGCCGTCGTCGAGCCGCAGCTCGACGCCGTCGCCGTGCCGGGCCAGGGCGTCTACGCGCACGGGACAGCGCACCGACACCGCGCCCTGGTCCAGCGCCCGCCACAGGCCGTTCACCAGCAGGCCGTGGGCGGTGATCCACCCGAACTCACGCCGCCCCAGGCGGTCCGCGTCGAACGCGAGGTCGCCCCCGCCACCCGCATCCCACACCCGCATGTGCCGGTAGGGATGGACCCCCGCGGCGCCGTGGTTGCGCGACGTGCCCGGCCAGGCACCCAACCCGGCGAGCAGCGCCTGGCTGTCGGGCGCCAGCGCATAGACGCGCAGGTCAGGCGGAACCACCGGCCATGGCGGCGGCGCGCGCGCCTCCACCAGCACCACGTCGAGCCCATCGGCCGCAAGCGCCAGTGCGCACGCCGCGCCGACGATGCCGCCACCGACCACCACCACGTCGACCTGGCCGCGCCGGGTCATCGCGCCGGCGCCCGGCAGCGCGTCGGCACCTGCCCGCGGTAGCCCATCGCGCCGCCTGCAAGCCGCGCGCGCAGCCCGGGATCGGCAGCCAGCGCCAGCAGCCCCAGGCTGCGCAGCGGCGAGAGCAGCGCGCCCGGGCTCGATCCCAGGCGCGCGAGCCCGTGGGACAGCGCGACCGTTTGCTCGCGGTCCTCGCGGCGCAGCGCCACATGGCGGGCCAGGCGCGCGGCGTCGCCCGGGTCAACGTCCGCGGCGCCGATGCACGGCGCAAGCACGTCGGCGAGCGTCATCGCGTCGCGCAGGCCGAGGTTGAAACCCTGTGCGCCGATCGGGTGCAGCGTCTGGGCGGCATTGCCGACGAGCACCGCGCGCGGAGCGACTGTGGTCCGCGCGGTCAACGAGAACGCGGGATAGGCGCTGCGTTCGCCGACCGACAGCATCCGACCCGCGCGCCAGCCGAAGGCCTGCTGGACGCGGGCGATGAAGGCCGCATCGTCGAGCGCGCGCACCGCGTCGGCGTCTTCGACCGCCACCGCGTGCACCATGCCGTAGTGGCGGTCGCCACGCGGCAGCAGCGCGGTCGGGCCGTCGTCGCACAGGCGCTCGTAGGCGGTGCCGTCAGGTGGGCGCGCCGTGCGCAGGCGTGCCACCAGCAGCGTCTGCCGGTAGTCGTGTTCGTCGGCATTGATCGCCAGCGCCGCGCGCACGGCGCTGCGGCTGCCGTCGGCGGCCACCACCAGCCGGGCACCGAGCGTGAGGCTGCTGCCATCGCGCTCGAGGACGACCCTCCGCTCGCCCGCATCGGCGGCCATGTGGGGCAGCGTCACGAACCGGCAGGGGCGATGGCGCACCAGGCCGGGCAGCTGCGCCAGCCGCGCCTCCAGCGCCTCGCCGAGGTCGCGTGCCACGACCACCTGGCCGAAGGCCTCTTGGCCCTGCTCGGCGGCGTCGAGCACGACGCGGCCCAGGTCGCCGCGGCGGCTGGCGTGGATGCGGCGAATAGGGCCCGTAGGCGCGCGCAGCAGCGGCAATACGCCCAATGCCGTCAATGCATTGACCGAGGCGTCGGCAAGGCTGAGATTGCGCTGGTCGAACACTGCCGGCAACGCGCCGTCCGCGCTGGTGTCGACCAGACCGACCCCCAGGCCGAGCCCCTCCAGCGCGATCGCCAGGCTGGCGCCGACGAGGCCGCCGCCGATCACCAGCACGTCGTGGGAAGCAAGCATCCAGCAATGATACCGGGCGGCAGCGGACGGTCCGCTAGACTGTGCGTCCTGCACGACCGTCTTCGCCCCGGAGCTGATCCATGCCCACTACCGTCGCCCAGCGCGCCACGATCCTCGTCCTGCTCGCCGTCGCGCTGTCGGCCTCCCGCCTGCACCACTTCGCGGCGGTGCCCGACGCGTCCTGGGCGGTGTTCTTTGTCGCCGGCTTCTACCTGCGCGACTGGGCCCGCGTGGCGTTCCCGGGGCTGATGGCGCTGGCGGTGCTGGTCGACGTGCTGGTGGTGACGTCGCAGGGCACGCCCTTCTGGCAGAGCTATTGCGTGTCGCCGGCCTACGCGTTCCTGCTGCCGGCGTACTACGCGCTGTGGGCGGGTGGCCAGTGGCTCGGACGTGGGTACCGCGGCCTGGCGGCGAGCGAGGCGGGCCGGCTGCTGCTGGCACTGCCGCTGGCGGTGGTGGCCTGCCACCTGGTCGCGCAGGGCAGCTTCTACTGGATCAGCGCCAACGTCTCCGCTCCCACGCTGGCCGGCTGGTGGGACAACTTCGCCGTCTGGCTGGTGCCGTACCTGCGGGTGGCGGTGGGTTACGTCGCGCTCGTCGCCGTGGTGCACGTCGCCGTAGTCCGCGCAGCGCCGCTGCTGGCGCCGCGGCGCCACCGCCGCGCCGGCTGACCGCACATGGGCAACCGGCTGTCGAAGATTTACACGCGTACCGGCGACGATGGCACCACCGGGCTGGGCGACGGTACCCGGGTGGCCAAGGACTCGGCGCGCGTCTGCGCCTACGGCACGGTCGACGAGGCCAATTCCTGCATCGGCCTGCTGCTGGCCGCCGCCGTGCCCGATGACATGCGCGCGCTGCTGACGTCGGTCCAGCACCAGCTGTTCGACCTCGGCGGCGAGCTCTGCATTCCCGGCCACGCGGCGATACAGGCTGCCGACATCGACCGCCTGGAGCAGCACCTCGACCGCTACAACGCCGACCTGCCCGCACTGCGCGACTTCATCCTGCCCGGCGGTGGCGAGGCCGCTGCGCGCTGCCACGTGGCGCGCACCGTGGTCCGCCGTGCCGAGCGCGAGGCGGTAACGCTGTCCCACCACGACGCGGTGCGGCCGGAGGCGATCCGCTACCTCAACCGGCTGTCCGACCTGCTGTTCGTGCTCTCGCGGGTGCTGGCACGCCACAGTGGCGAGGGCGAGGTGCTGTGGAACCACGAGCACCGCAAGCACTGACCCGATGGCGCGCGTCGGCCTCCCCGTCTTCACCCATCCCGCGTGCCTGGCCCATGACACCGGCCCCGGCCACGCCGAGCGCCCGCAGCGCCTGGGCGCCGTGGTCGAGGCCCTGCGAGAAGCCCTGCCGACACTCGATTGGCGCGAGGCGCCCCGCGCCACCCGCGGCCAGCTGCTCCGGGTGCATGCGTCGTCGCTGCTGGCGGCGGTGCTGGAGACACGTCCGGATGCGCGCATGCAGCTCGACCCCGACACCGTGCTATCGCCGGCGTCGGCCGAGGCGGCGCTGCGCTGTGCCGGCGCCGGGGTCGCCGCCGTCGACTGCGTCATGGGCGGGGAGGCGCAGGCGGCATTCTGCGCGGTGCGTCCGCCGGGCCACCACGCGACCGGCGAGCATGCCATGGGCTTCTGCCTGTTCAACACGGTCGCGGTCGCCACGGCGCACGCACTGGACCGCCACGGGCTGGCGCGGGTGTCGATCGTCGATTTCGACGTGCACCACGGCAACGGCACCCAGGCGATCTTCGACGCCGAGCCGCGTGTGCAGTACCTCAGTTCACACCAGATGCCGCTGTACCCGGACACCGGATCACCGCAGGAGCGCGGAGTGGGCAACGTCTTCAACGTGGCGCTGGGCCCGGGCACCGGCAGCCGGCGCTTCCGCGAGGCGTGGCAGGACACGCTGCTGCCGGCGATCGACGCATTCGCGCCGCAGCTGCTGCTGGTGTCGGCCGGATTCGACGCGCACTGGCGTGACCCGCTGGCGCAGCTGCAGCTGGAAGCCGACGACTTCGCGTGGCTGACGCACGAGCTGGTCGCACTGGCCGACGTGCATGCGCTGGGCCGCGTGGTGTCGCTGCTGGAAGGGGGTTACGACCTGCAGGCCCTGCGCGAGTGCAGCGTGGCCCACGTTGGCGCGCTGCGCGCCTGAACGGATTCCTGCAGGCCATCCTGGCCGGAGCGCGCGCGCTCCGGCCGTCGCCCGGCCAGCGCATGCAGTCGCATTGCCGCACCCCGGGCGATACGGCAAGCTAGCCGCCGTTTCGCCGCCAGGTCTGCGCGTGCCCATCCTCCCCCGTCTGCTGCCCCTTCCCCTCTGCATCGCCTGCGTGCTGGCCGCCGGCCCCGCGCTGTCGCAGCAGCGAGAGCGCGAACCCGACTGGGGCCTGTGCCCGGTCGAGGAGGCGGTACCGGTGTTCGCCGACGCCCCGGCCCCCACCGGGAGCGCTGAGGAGCGCGCCGAGCTGCCCACCGACATCACCGGCGACTCGCTCGAGGGCATCGACGGCGAGAACGTCGCCTACAGCGGCAACGTCACCCTGCGCCGCGGTGACCAGTTCCTCGGCACCGACAACCTCGCCTACGACCAGGAGCGCGGTACTTACATCGCCAGCGGCAGCGTGCGCTACCAGGACTCCAGCATGCGCATGGTCGCCGAGCGCCTCGAGGGAGACCAGGACGCCGATACCCATCGCGTCGACAACGTCACCTACCAGCTGACCGAGCGCCGCGGCAACGGCGGCGCCGAGCGCATCGAGATGAAGGGCGACCAGGGATCGCTGTACGGGTCCACCTACTCCACGTGCCCGATGGCTGCACGCTGGTGGGAACTGCGCGCGCGGCGCATCGACATCGACAATGCCGAAGGCATGGGCACCGCGCGCGGCGCCACGCTGCGCGTGGGCAAGGTGCCGCTGCTGCACGTGCCGGTATTCGTGTTTCCGACCGACGACCGCCGGCGGACTGGCCTGCTCTTCCCCGCCATCGGCCTCTCGAGCCGCAACGGGTTCGATTACCGCCAGCCGATCTACCTCAACCTCGCGCCCAACTACGACGCGACGCTCGAGCCGCGCTTCATGTCGGACCGCGGCCTGCTGCTGGGCACCGAGTTCCGCTACCTGCGCGACGGCGGCGCGGGCACCTTCGACGTGGAGTTCCTGCCGTCCGACAACCTCGCCAGCCGAGAGCGCGACCGGGAAACGGCGGAGTTCATTGCCGCCGGCTATTCCCTGGACAACCTGCGCGCGGACAACCGCGGGCGCTTCGGCTTCAACGGGCTCCAGAACCTGGACCGGCGCTGGCAGGCGCGGGCCAACCTCGCCTACATCAGCGACCCGCGGTACCTTGAGGACCTCAGCAGTTCGCTCGCGGGCGGTACCGCGTATTCATTCCCCAGCGATCTCGGCGTCTACGGCCGCGGCCGCACCTGGGACGCCGGTGTGTCCGCGGACTACTGGCAGCTCGGCGACTACACGCTGGTCGACGCCAACCTGCCCTACAACAGGCTGCCACGCCTGTACGCGCGCTGGGAGGAGGCGTACCGCCCGTGGCTGACCACTGGCCTCGATGGCGACCTGACCCGCTTCTCGCACACCGATGCCAGCGCGCGTCCCGGCGGCACGCGCTTTGACGCCAAGCCCTTCGTCAGCTTCCCGATCGAGGGCGCAAGCTGGTTCGTGCGTCCGACCTTCGCCTGGCGCTACACCGCCTACCAGCTCGACGATGCGCTCGCCCAGTCGATCGGCGCCGGGACGGGGACCGTCGACGACGCCCCGACGCGCAGCATGCCGATCACCACGGTCGACGCCGGGCTGTTCTTCGACCGCCGGGTGTCATTCCGCGGCGACAGCTTCCTCAACACCCTCGAGCCGCGGCTGTTCTACCTGAACTCGCCGTTCCGCGATCAGGACCAGCTGCCGCTGTTCGACACCACGCCGCTGACCTTCAGCTACGGCCAGCTGTTCCGCGACAACCGCTTCTCCGGCGCCGACCGCCAGGCTGACGCCAACCAGCTCACCTTGGCTGTCAGCAGCCGGCTGATCAACGAGTCCACAGGACAGGAAAAGCTGGCAGCCAGTATCGGTCAGATCCGCTACTTCGACGATTCGCGTGTCGGTCTCACGGCGGGTTCGTCGACCTTCGACAGCAGCCGCTCTGCATGGATCGCGGACGTCACCTACGCGGTCAACGACCGCTGGAACATCAGCACCTCGTACCAGTACAACCCGGCGACGCGACAGGAGGACCTCGCCAGCCTGCGCACGCGCTACCTCATCGGCGACGACGGCATCGCCAACCTGTCGTATCGGTACCGGCGCAACCCGGTTTCGGAGGCCGACCTGCTCGAACAGGTCGACTTCTCTTTTCTGTACCCGCTGACGCCCGCGTGGAGCATCGTGGGCAGGTATTACTACTCGGTGCTCGACCGCAAGGTGCTCGAGGCGATCGCCGGCGTGCAGTGGGACAGCTGCTGCCTCGCGGTACGCCTGGTCGGCCGCCGCTACGTGCGCAACCGCATCGGAGACCTGAACGATTCGATACAGGTGGAAGTGGAATTGAAGGGCCTGGGCTCCGCGGGCGCGGATAATCAGGGTCGGCTCCGCCGCGCGATCCTCGGCTACTATCGTGAGGATCTCTACCTCGAGCCGCCTCCGGAAGTCCGCGGCGGCCTCAACGACAACTCCCCCGGTACCCTGCCATGAACCGATTCCTGACCTCACTGGCCGTCGCCGCGCTGCTGCTTGCGCCACTGGCCCACGCCCAGGAGCCGCAGCCGCTCGACGGCATCGCCGCCGTCGTCGACGAGGACGTGATCCTGCGCAGCGAGCTCGACCGCGCCGTCAACAACATCCAGGCCCAGTACGCTGGCCGCCAGGACCAGCTGCCCCCGCGCTCGGTGCTCGAGCGCCAGGTGCTGGAACGGCTGGTGCTTGTGCGGCTGCAGACCGAGCGTGCCCAGTCCACCGGCGTGCGCGTCAGCGATGAGGAGGTCGACGCCGCGGTGACCAACATCGCGCAGCAGAACAACCTGACGCCCGAGCAGCTGCGCCAGCAGCTGGCGCGTGATGGCACGACGTACGCCGACTTCCGCAGCTCGCTGCGCGACGAGCTGCTGATCCAGCGCCTGCGCCAGCGCTTCGCGCAGAGCCGCATCAGTGTCAGCGACGGCGAGGTCGACGCCGCGCTCGCCGCGCAAGCCAGCAACACCCAGTACCGGCTGGCGCACATCCTGGTGGCCGTGCCGGAGGGCGCGACACCGGAGCAACTCGCTACCGGCCAGCAGAAGATCGACGGCGTGAAGGCGCTGCTGGACCGCGGCGAAATAGCGTTCAACGCGGCCGCCGTGCGCTACTCCGACAGCCCCAACGCGCTTGAAGGCGGCGACCTGGGCTGGCGCAGCCTGGATGAGATCCCCGCCGCGTTCGCGACTTCGATCAGCACCATGCAGCCGGGTGGCGTCATCGGCCCGATCCGCGGCCCCAGCGGCTTCCAGCTGCTTACGCTGGTAGAAACGCGGGAAGGCGTGGCCGCCGCCGACCGCGGCCTGACCCAGTTCCAGGCGCGCCACATCCTGGTGCGCAGCGGCGGCGCAGTCAGCGACACCCAGGCCAAGGCGCGCATCGACACCCTGCGCGCGCGCATCACCGGCGGCGCGGACTTCGAGGCGCTTGCGCGCGAGAACTCCGAGGACGACAGCAGCAAGGCCGCCGGTGGCGACCTGGGCTGGTTCGCGCAGGACGACTTCGGCCCCGACTTCGGCGGCCAGGTCGCGGCGCTGCAGGACGGTCAGGTTTCCGCGCCGTTCCGCACCCAGGCCGGCTGGCACGTGGTCCAGCGTGTCGGCACACGACAGGCCAGCGTTTCCGACGACAACCGGCGCTCGCAGGTGCGCGAAACGATCGGCCAGCGCAAGCTCGAGGACGAATGGGAGCGGTACCTGCGCGAGCTGCGCGGAGAGGCCTTCGTCGACATCCGCACCGGCACGGCGCCTGCTGCAAGCGACGCGGCCCCGAGCGGCGGCTGAGATGGCGCGACCGCGCCTCGCGCTGGTCCCGGGCGAACCGGCCGGCGTGGGGCCGGAACTCTGCGTCCGCGCGCTGCAGCGCGACTGGGACGCACAGCTCACCGTCATCGGCGACCTGGCGACGCTGCGCGACGCCGCGGCCAGGCTGGACCTGCCCCTCCCCCCGCACGGAAATGAGAGCGCACAGGCCAGCGTGCGCTACCTCGACGTGCCCAACGCGCGCCGTGTGGCGCCAGGCGCGCCGTCTCCCGACAATGCGCGCGCGGTGATTGATGCCTTGACCGCCGGCGCCACCGGCTGCCAAGAGGGGACGTACGACGGTCTGGTCACCGGACCGGTACACAAGGCGACGATCAACCTCGGCAACATTCCCTACACCGGCACCACGGAGCTGCTGGCTGCGCTGGCCGGCTGCCGCGTGCTGATGATGCTCGCCAACGACGTCCTCCGCGTCGCGCTGGTGACGACCCACCTGCCGCTGCGCGCGGTGCCCGACGCCATCACCGCGCCCGCCGTCGAGGGATGCCTGCGGATCCTGCACGCCGCGCTGGTGCGCGACGAGGGCATCGCCTCGCCGGTGATCGCGGTGCTGGGCCTCAATCCGCACGCTGGCGAAGACGGGCACCTGGGGCGTGAGGAGCTGGAGGTTCTGGCACCGCTGCTGGACCGGCTGCGTGCGGAGGGAATGCGCCTCGACGGGCCGCTGCCCGCCGACACCGCGTTCCTCCCACGACGCCTGGCAACGGTCGATGCGGTGCTGGCGATGTACCACGACCAGGGGCTGCCGGTGCTGAAATACAGCGGCTTCGAACAGGCGGTCAACGTCACCCTCGGATTGCCGTACCCCAGGGTCGCCGTCGACCATGGCACCGCGCTCGACCTGGCGGGCAGCGGGCGCGCCGACCCGTCCAGCCTGTTTGCAGCGATCTCCACCTGCGGCCGCATGGCCGGCCAGCGCCGATGACGCGTTTCCATGACCAGCGTCGCGATGCCTCCGGCTTTGCGACCCAGGCCAAGAAGCAGCTCGGGCAGCATTTCCTGCACGAGCGCGGCGTGGTCGACAAGATCCTGCTGGCATTGGACCCGCGGCCAGGCGATCACGTGGTCGAGATCGGCCCCGGCCAGGGCGCAATGACGCTGACGCTGCTCGACCGCCATGGGGCAGTCACCGCGATCGAGTTCGATCGCGACCTGCTGGTGCCGCTGGCCGCGGCCGCTGCGCCTCGCGGCGCGCTGACACTGGTGCACGCCGACATCCTCGACGTCGACCTGACCACAGTGGCCGGCGGCACCCCGATCAGACTGGTCGGCAACCTGCCCTACAACCTGTCGTCGCCGATCCTCTTCCACGCCATCGCGCACGCCGCTGTGATCCGGGACATGCACTTCATGCTGCAGAAAGAGGTTGTCGACCGGATGGCCGCGGCCCCTGGCAGCAAGGTCTACGGCCGCCTCAGCGTGATGCTGCAGGCCAGCTGCCACGTGACCGGGCTGTTCAGCGTCGCACCTGGCGCGTTCCGCCCGCCGCCGAAGGTCGACTCCGCGGTGGTGCGGCTGGTGCCGCGTCCGCCGGGGGAGATCGGCATCGACGATCCGCGATGCTTCGCCAACGTGGTGCGCGCGGCGTTCGGGCAGCGGCGCAAGACGCTGCGCAACGCGCTGCAGCAGGTCTGCGGCAACGCCGAATTGGCGGCCGCAGGCATCGATCCCGGGCTGCGCGCCGAGCAGCTGGCAGTGGCGGATTTCGTCCGTTTGGGCAACGTGATCGCACGGCATGCACCCGACGCCGGCGACGCGCTGCCTGCGAGCGGGGGTTGATCGGCCGCCAACGAACGGAGCGCACGTCGCATTGCCGCCGTATCCGCGAGCCGCGTGTCCATGCGTTCACGCCGCCGGCTTAAACTGGCTGCATGGACGACATTTCCGACTACACGCTCGAAATCCAGATCGCGACGCGTTTCCTGGACGATGAATCCGCGCCCGACGACGACCGCTACGTGTTCGCGTACACCATCCGCATCCGCAACCTCGGCCGTCTGCCGGCGCAGCTGGTCTCGCGCCACTGGGTGATCACCGATGCCAACGGCAAGGTGGAGGAAGTGCGGGGCGAAGGCGTCGTCGGTGAACAGCCGCGGATCGAACCCGGCGAACAGTTCACCTACACCTCCGGCGCGGTGCTGGAAACGGCAGTGGGCACCATGGAGGGCAGCTACGACATGCTGGGCGACGACGGCACGGAATTCGACGCGCCGATCCCGCCGTTCACCCTGTCCGTCCCGCGCACCCTGCACTGATGGCCGTCTGGGCGATCGGCGACCTGCAGGGTTGCCACGACGCCACCCGGCGGCTGCTGGACCGGATCGCGTTCGACCCCGCGCGCGACCGGCTCTGGTTCTGCGGCGACCTGGTCAACCGCGGCGGCGAATCGCTGGCGACGATGCGCCTGGTGCACTCGCTGCGCGACTGCGCGGTCAGCGTTCTCGGCAACCACGACCTCTCGCTGCTTGCCATCGCCGAGCGCCGCGAGGAGGACCAGCGGCGGGTCAACGCGGAGCTTCAGGAGGTGCTCTTCGCTCCCGACCGCGATGTGCTGCTGGACTGGCTGCGGATGCAGCCACTGGTGCACGTCGACCGCGAGCTCGGTTGGCTGATGGTGCATGCCGGTCTGGCGCCGAAATGGACGACCACGATGGCCGAGGAGCACGCACACGAGGTCGAGGCCAGCCTCCGCGGCGGCCAGCGGCGCAGGCTGCTGAAGAACATGTTCGGCGACCGCCCCCCGTGGTCGCCCGGCCTGGCCGGGCCGGACCGCGAGCGCGCGATCATCAACGTGTGCACGCGCATGCGCTACTGCTCGCCGCGTGGCCGCATCGCGTTCGAGGAGAAGGGCGCCCCGGGCACGCAGCAGCCGGGGCTGTACCCTTGGTACTCGGTACCGGGCCGCGCCGAACGAGACCTCAGGATCGTCAGTGGCCACTGGTCGACGCTGGGGCTGTTCATCGGCCACGGCGTGCACGCGATCGACACCGGCGCGGTCTGGGGCGGCAGGCTCACCGCGCTGCAGCTCGACAGCGACGAGCTGCGTGTGGTCCAGGTCCCCGGGCGCGACGTGCCGCCTTCTCAGGCGCGCTCGTAGTCGACGAAGGTGTAGCCGAAAGCGTGGTCTGCGTCCGCGGAGTGCGGCTCGCGCAGGGTCTCGATCCAGTCGTTGGCATCGAACCACGGGAAGAACGCGTCGGCGCCCTCGACCACCGTGTCCACCCACGTCAGCCGCATCCGGCGCGCGCGGGGCAGCGCGAGCACGAACACCTCGCCACCACCAATGACGTCCAGGCGCGCACCGTCGGCCGTCTCCTCAAGCGCGTCGTCCAGCGATGCCACCGTCTCCATTCCCGCGACCGGCGTCGCGCCGCTGTGGGTCAGCACGAGATTACGGCGCTTCGGCAGCGCGCGTCCCAGGGACTCCGCCGTGCGCCGCCCCATCAGCACGGTCCCGCCAAGCGTCAGCGCCTTGAAGCGCCTTAGGTCCGCGGGCAGGTGCCACGGCAGCGCGTTCCCGCGCCCGATCGCGCGGCGGCGGTCCAGCGCGGCGACCAGCACGACGTTGACCACCGCGTCGGGCGCCGCCGCGTTCATACCGCCACGGGCGCCCGGATGGCCGGATGCGGATCGTAGCCGTCGAAGGCGATGTGGCCCGCGTTGAACGCGAACAGGTCGGTGACCGACGGGTCGAGCTGCAGCGTCGGCAACCGCCGCGGCGTGCGCGCAAGCTGTTCGCGAGCCTGCTCGACATGGTTGTCGTACAGGTGCGCATCGCCCAGCGTATGCACGAAGTCACCCACCTCCAACCCGGTGGCCTGCGCCACCAGGTGGGTCATCAGCGCGTAGCTGGCGATGTTGAACGGCACCCCGAGGAAGATGTCGCCGCTGCGCTGGTAAAGCTGGCAGCTCAGCCGCCCGTCGATCACGTAGAACTGGAACAGCGCGTGGCACGGCATCAGCGCCATGTCGGGCAGGTCGGCGACGTTCCAAGCGCTCACCACCAGCCGGCGCGAGTCCGGGTTGCGGCGGATCTCGTCGACCACCCAGCGCAGCTGGTCGATCTCTTTCCCATCGCTGCCCGCCCAGCGCCGCCACTGTTTTCCGTAGACGGGTCCGAGCTCGCCGTCGGCGTTGGCCCATTCGTCCCAGATGGTGACCCGGTTGTCGCGCAGGTACGCGATGTTGGTGTCGCCGCGCAGAAACCACAGCAGCTCATGGACGATTGCGCGCAGGTGCAGCTTCTTGGTGGTGACCAGCGGAAAACCGTCGCGCAGGTCGTAGCGCATCTGCCACCCGAACACGCTACGCGTGCCGGTGCCGGTGCGATCGCCCTTGACCGCGCCGTGCTCCAGCACGTGCCGCAACAGCGCGAGGTACGGGGTCATGGCGCGGCGCGGTCCACGCCTGGAGCGCCGGCCTCGCCCGCGGGGACCGGCAGCAGCGTCGGTGCGGTGCGTGAGCGCCACAGCAGGTACAGGCCGAACGCCACCAGCGGCAGGCTCAGGAGCTGCCCCATCGTCAGCCAGCCGAACGCGAGGTAGCCCAGCTGCGCGTCCGGCTCGCGCACGAATTCGACGATGAAGCGGAACACGCCGTAGAGCACGGCGAACATCCCGCCCACCACGTACCGCGACCGGGGACGGCTGGAAAACCACCACAGCGCGCAGAACAGCACCACGCCCTCGAGGAATGCCTGGTACAGCTGCGACGGGTGGCGCGCGAACGGCGCCAGCATGCCGGCGTGGAACTCCGCGCGCAGCGACGCGGGATCCAGCGCCTGCAGTTGCGGCGGCAGCGCGCTCACGAAGACCACGCCCCAGCCCTCGCCCGTCGGCCTGCCCCACAGCTCGCCGCCGATCCAGTTGCCGATACGGCCGAATCCGAGCCCCAGTGGGACGATCGGCGCCACGAAATCCATCACGTCGAAGAAGTGCAGGCGCTGCGACCGCGCCCACCACCAGGCCGCGGCCAGCACGCCCAGCAGCCCGCCGTGGAAGCTCATGCCGCCGTCCCAGACCTTGAACAGCAGCAGCGGGTCGGCGGCCAGGTCGCCAAACGCGTAGAACAGGACGTAGCCGATACGCCCGCCGAGGACGACGCCGAGCATGCCGTAGAACATCAGGTCACCAAACGCGTCGGTGGTGACCCCGGGCAGACGACCGGCGCGGACCCGCCGGCTGCCGAGAAACCATGCCGCCACGAACGCGAGCAGGTACATCACGCCGTACCAGTGCACCGCGGGCTGGAACGTGCGCCCCAGCAGCTCGAGCGGCGGCGACTGGAGCGCGATCGGATCGATGAGGTGCAGGTAGGTCATGCGGGGCGTCGGCCCGGGTGCGGCGGTGGCCTATTGTGCCCGACGGGCCACCGCGCGCGCAGGCGGCGGGCCACGCTCAATGGGGCAGCACCTGGCGCATTGCGCGCCGCTTCGCCCACAGGTTCAGCAGCTCGACCAGCGCCGAGAAGCCCATCGCGCCGTAGACATAGCCACGCGGAATGTGGAGCCCGAGCCCCTCAGCGATGAGGTATGCGCCGATCAGCACGATGAAGGCAAGCGCCAGCATCTTGATGGTCGGGTTGCGGTCGATGAACTGTCCGAGCGGCCGTGCGGCCAGCAGCATCACGCCGACCGAGATCAGGATCGCGGCGACCATCACCGGTACGTAATCGCCGGCCATGCCGACCGCGGCGATCACCGAATCAAGCGAGAACACGATGTCGATCACCGCGATCTGCGCGATCACCATCGCAAACGACGTCGCCACCTTGCCCGACGGATCGCCCGCGTCGTGGTCGCCGAGCACCAGCTCGCGGATCTCCAACACGCCCTTGACCACCAGGAACGCACCGCCCAGCAGCAGCACCAGGTCGCGCACCGAGATGCCGCGGCCGGCCACCGTGAACAGGTCGCTGGTCAGCCCCGCCAGCCACGCCAGCGTCAGCAGCAGCGCGATGCGGGTAATACACGCCACCGCGATGCCGAACTTGCGCGCGAACTCGCGCTGCTCCGAGGGCAGCTTGCTGACCGCGATCGAGATGAACACCAGGTTGTCGATGCCCAACACGATCTCGATCGTGCTCAGCGTCAGCAGCAGGATCCACACCTGCGGGTCGGAGAGAAGTTCCATCATTGCCAGCACGCCCTCAAAGTGAGCCACGCCGCAACGGGCGCGCCTCGTTCACCAGATGCGTGGCAGCAGGATCGCCGACCACACCACCATCACGTTGACCATCGTGACCATCACCGCGGCCGACCCCATGTCCTTGGCGCGCCCGGCGAGCTCGTGGTGCTCATTGCCGTAGCGGCCGATCACCGCCTCGATCGCCGAATTCAGCAGCTCGACCGCCAGCACCAGCAGCAGGCTGCCCAGCAGCAGCGCCCGCTCCACGCCGTCGGCACCCAGCCAGGCCGCCAACGGCGCCAAGACCGCGAACGCCCACACCTCGAGCCGGAACGACGACTCGTGCAGCCACGCCGCGCGCAGGCCCTGCAGCGACCAGACGGTCGCTTTCAGGATCCGTCGGGGTCGCCGCGGCAGGTGTCCGAACTCGTCTGCCATCGTGGTAGCCGCCGGTCAGGGTCCGGATACGTCAACGCCGATGGGGCGCAGAACGCCGCGCGCACTGACGGCAACGTCCCTGCAGGCGGCATTCGGAACGCGACAGCGCAGGCGATACATCGGAGGTCTGTTCGAGCTGGCGTGGCCAGGGGCACGTATTTTGCCACAGCGCCGCATCGACACCGGCCAGGTCGGCGCCGCACATCCGCCGGGGAGCCATGCCGACACTGTCCGGGCGCATGCCAGTGCCAGCGTGGACGCCTGCCCACTGGGCCACTCCGCCGTGCACCCGCCGTAGCGTCACTCCCCGCGGAAGATCGCTGTCCCGCGCGTGCCGTCGGGATTCACCCAGCCGCGGTACATGCCGCTGGTGCTGAACGGCATGGCGATGTTGCCGTCGACGTCGAGCGCGATCGCGCCGCCGTCGCCACCCAGTGCCGGCACGCGCCGCAGCAGCACCTCGTCGGCGGCGTCGCGCAGCGAGTCGCCGCGGTAGGCGACGCGGGCGCAGATGTCGTGCGCGACCGCATTGCGGATGAAGAACTCGCCCCAGCCGGTACCCGACACGCCGCAGCGCTCGTCGGCCCAGGTGCCGGCACCGATCAGCGGTGAGTCCCCGACGCGCGACCAGCGCTTGTTGGTCATGCCGCCCGTCGACGTCGCCGCCGCGATGCGGCCCTGCGCATCCAGCGCCACCGCGCCGACCGTCCCGAAGTAGGTGCCGCCCACCGTCGGCAGCGCGTCCAGCGCGTGGCCGCGCTCACGATCCTGTGCGATTTCGAGCTGGCGGCGGCGCTCCTCGGTGTCGAAGTAGCTGTTGGGCACCCGCGCGATGTCATCGTGCAGGTCGGCGAACGCCTCGGCGCCGGCACCGGCAAGCAAGACGTGCGGCGAGCGCTCCATCACCGCGCGCGCGAGCAGGATCGGGTTGCGGATGGTGGTCACCCCGGCCACCGCGCCCGCCGAGCGGTCGAAGCCCTGCATCAGGGACGCGTCGAGCTCGTGGGTGCCGTCGGCGCTGTAGACCGCACCCTTGCCGGCGTTGAAGCGCGGCGAGTCCTCGAGCACCTGCACCGCGGCGATCGCAGCGTCCAGCGCGCCGCCCCCGGCCACCAGCACCGCGTGCCCGGCGTCGAGCGCGCGGTCGAGGTCGGCGCGAATGGCCGCTTCGTCTCCGCCCGACAGCGCATCACGCTCGATCACGCCGGCGCCGCCGTGGATGACGAGTGCCACCGCATGCTTCGATGCACCGGAGGGGGTCTGCGATGACGCGGCGTGGACCTGTGTGGACATGACGGCGATCACCAGTAGCGGGACGGCGAGCAGGCGCATGGCGGAGCCTTCGCGGAAAGCGCGCAGCATACCGGACGCTGTCAGCCTCGCGGCAGGGCGACTCTCCGCCAGGGCCTGCGCAGATGCGCGATGCACTGCAGCATCCCCGGCCACCGGCAACGCGCGATCCGATGCCCGATTCCGCTTCTGAGGCCGTATTTCGTGGACAGGGTCACAGCGCATGCTGCGCATCGACTCCAACCCCGCGCCACCTTGCGGTCGCACATTGACATCGACGGTTCGCGAAACCGAGGGTCCGGGCGTCGCCCATGTGCCGCCTGCCACCGTTGACGCGCCCCCGCGGCCACCGTGCCGTCGCAGCGCCGTCGTGCAGGACGTTCCCGGCCATTGGGGGCGACAGCACAGTCGCGCACGTTCCGTCGCGACGCCGTCGATCCAGCCAACATGAAGGACCACCATGATCAACAAGAGCATCCTTGCCGTTGCCCTCTCGTTCGCGCTCGCCGCCCCCGCGGCCGCTGCCGACCTCCGCCGCGTCGAGAGGCCGATCCCGGGCCAATACATCGTCGTGCTTGCCGACGACGCCATCGACGGCAAGATCGCCAGAGGCCGCGACCGGATCGCGAGCGTCCGCGGCGATGCCCCCGCACCCGCCGAGATCTCCGCCGCGGTCGCCGCCGAGGTCGTCGACATGGCCGCGACTTATGGCCTTGGCGTCGGGCGCGTCTACAGCAGCGCCCTGCGCGGCATGGCAGTGCGCGCGACCGAGAAGGACGTGCAGCGGCTGCTGCAGGATCCGCGGGTCGCGTTCGTCGAGGAGGACGGCTACGTCGAGCTCGGCGCAACGCAGAGCGGCGCCACCTGGGGCCTTGACCGCATCGACCAGCGAGACCGCCCGCTCAACGGCACCTACATCTATACTCCCACGGCCAGCAATGTCCGCGCCTACGTGATCGACAGCGGCATCCTCGCCAGCCATTCCAACTTCGGCGGCCGCGTGCTGTCGGGGTTCAGCGCGATCAACGACGGCCGTGGCGCCAGCGACTGCAACGGCCACGGCACGCACGTGGCGGGGACCATCGGTAGCGCGACCTGGGGCGTCGCCAAGGCTGTGCGCCTGGTGCCGGTCCGCGTCTTCGGCTGCACCGGTGGCAGCGCCAACTCCACGATCATCGCCGGCATCGACTGGGTACGCGCCAACCGCGTGCTGCCTGCGGTCGCCAACATGAGCCTGGGCGGTGGCGCGTCGTCGGCCACCGACACCGCGACCAACAACCTGATCAACAGTGGCGTCACCGTGGTGGTCGCCGCGGGCAACAGCAATGCCAACGCGTGCAACTACTCGCCCGCGCGCGTCGCCGGCGCGATCACCGTCGGCTCCACCGCATCCAACGACTCCCGCTCTTCCTTCTCCAACTTCGGCAGCTGCGTCAACATCTTCGCGCCAGGTTCGTCGATCACCTCCACCTGGTGGACCAGCACCTCGGCGACCAACACCATCAGCGGCACCTCGATGGCGTCGCCGCACGTCGCCGGCGCCGCGGCGCTGTACCTGTCAGGCAGCCCGTCGGCGAGCCCCGCGACGGTGCGCAGCGCGCTGTACAACAAGGCCACCCTCAACAGGATCAGCGACGTCGGCACCGGGTCGCCCAACCGGCTGCTCTACAGCCGCTGACGCGATCGCCAGCAAACTGGGGCGCCTCCAGGGGCGCCCTTTTTTTGGCTGCAGGTTCCGGTGCGCAGCACTACTGCTGGCGCAGCGCCTCGATGGGATCCAGCTGCGACGCCTTGCGAGCCGGGTAGTAGCCGAAGAACAGCCCGGTCGCGATCGAGAAGCCCGCCGCCATGCCGATCACCTGCCCGTTGAGCGCCACCGGAAGCTGCCCGAACTTGCCGACCAGCAGCGCGCCGACGATGCCGATCACGATGCCAAGCGCGCCGCCGATCAGCGACAGCAGCATCGCCTCCGCCAGGAACTGCCGGCGCACGTCCGATGGACCGGCGCCCACCGCCATCCGAAGGCCGATCTCGCGGATCCGCTCGGTGACGGGCACCAGCATGATGTTCATGATCCCGATGCCGCCGACGACCAGCGAGATCGTCGCGACGGCGCCCAGCAGCAGCGACATCAGGCGCGTGGTCGCGGTGCGCGTGGCCACGATCTCGGAGATGTTGCGCACCGAGAAGTCGTCCTCGTCGCCTGGTCCGATGCGGTGGCGCTGCCGCAGCAGCGCCTCCACCTCGCCCTGCACGTAGCCCAGGTCGTTGGCATCGGCGACCGTGAGCGCCACCTGCATCACCGCGCTCGGCGGCAGCCCCATCGACCCCAGCAGGCGGCGGCGGCCGGTCTCCATCGGCACCATCATCACGTCGTCCTGGTCCTGCCCGAAGCCGCCCTGGCCCTTCGGCTCCAGCGTGCCGACGACGACGAACGGCACCCGCCCAAGTCGCACGGTCTGTCCGATGCCGGACTCCTCGCCGAACAGCTCGCGGCGCACCGTCTCCCCCAGCATGACCTCCTTGACCGCGCCGCTGTAGTCCTGCGCGTCGAAGCCCTCGCCTTCTGCGACCGCCCAGCCGTTGATCTCGAAGAACTCGGGCTGCACGCCCTGCCAGCTGCCGGCCCAGTTGTTCTCTGCATAGACGATCTGGGTGTTGCCCGCAGCGACCCGGCGACGTACTGGACCTCGGGGATCTCCGCGCGGATGGCCTCGATGTCGCCCTCGTTGAGGGTGTAGAAGCCGGCGCCGGCAAGGCGCGCGCCGCCCGGGCCGCGACGCGAGCCCGGGGAAATGTCCAGCCGCTGCGAGCCCAGCCCGCTGACCAGCTTGTCGATCTCCGACTGCGTGCCCTGCCCTACCGACACCATCACGATGACCGCGGCGATGCCGATGATCACGCCCAGCGAGGTCAGCGCACTGCGCATCCAGTTGCCGCGCAGCGCGAACACGGCCGTGCGCAGGATGTCGCTGAACTTCATGCGGGTGCGCCCTCGGGGTGGAGCTCGCCGTCGTGCATGACGAACGTGCGGTCGGCGTGCGCGGCGACCTCCGCGTCGTGGGTGATCAGGATCACGGTGTGGTCGTCATCGCTCAACCGCTTGAACAGCGCCAGGATCTCGGCGCCGGTCTTCGAGTCGCGCGCGCCCGTGGGCTCGTCGGCGAGCAGGCTCGGCGGCCGGTTGATCAGCGCGCGCGCGATCGCGACACGCTGCTGCTGGCCGCCGGACAGCTCGCTGGGACGGTGCCCGACACGCGCGCCGAGGCCGACCTCGTCGAGCGCGGCGCGCGCCCGCGCCTGCCGCTCGGCTGGCGCAACCCGCGCATACCCCAGCGGCATCGCCACGTTGTCCAGCGCGCTCATCCGCGGCAGCAGGTTGAAGCCCTGGAACACGAAGCCGATCTTGTCGCGGCGCAGCACCGCCAGCGCCTCTGCGTCCAGCGTCGACACGTCGATGCCGTCGCAGGCATAGCGGCCCGCGGTGGGCGTGTCGAGGCAGCCGATCATGTTCATCAGCGTCGACTTGCCCGATCCCGACGGCCCCATGATGGCGACGAAATCGCCGCGGTCGATGCGCAGGTCGACGTCGCGGAGCGCCACGACCTCGGCCTCGGTCCCGGCGGAATACACCTTGCCGAGGCCGTGGGTGAGGATCGCCGGTACGCTGTCGTCGACGCGCCGGGTCACGGCGCGGCGCGCTCGCCGGTGACGATTTCGTCGCCGGCCTCGAGTGCCCCAGAGACCTCGGTGCTGGTGCCGTCGCTGGCACCGACCCGCACCATTACCCGCTGCGGCGTGCCCTCGGTCAGGCGGTACAGCGGCGCGCGGGTGGCGCCGACCTGGGTTGCCAGCGCCGCGTCCCACGTGGACCGCTGGCTGTCGTCGAGGGCGGCGCGGAAGGGAGCGAAGTCCTGCTGGTAGCGCTCCACCATCCGCTGCCGCATCTGTGCGGGCACCGCGCCTCCGCCGGCGCCCGCGCCCTGGCCGCCGCGGCCACCACCAAACATGCCACCGCCCGATGGCGCAGCCGGCGCCGCCTCACGCGCCGCCTGCCGCGCCGCGATCCGCGCCGCTGCCGCGTCGAAGGCCGCCTGCTGCGCGGGCGCCAGCCGCAGCGACGTAGCGGTGCGCTCCAGGTCCTCGACCATGCCAGCGCTGCGTCCGCCACCTGCGCGAGGGGGCGCGGCCGCCTGCTCGCCGGTCGGCTTGTAGCGCAGCGCGGCATTGGAGGCCTTGAGGATGTCGTCGCGGCGGCTGACCTCGATCTCCGCGTTGACCGTCAGGCCGGGCAGCAGCGTGCCATCGCTGTTGTCGACCGACACAACGACCGGATATGTCACCACATTGTTGGTATTGGTCGCCGCCAGCCGCACCTGCGCGACCGTCCCCCGGAACTGCCGGTCGGCGAACGCGTCCGCGCTGAACGACACGCCCTGCCCCGCCTTGACCTGGCCGATGTCGGCCTCGTCGACGGCGAGCTCGATCTTCATCTGGCCGAGGTCCTCGGCGATCTGGAACAGCTCGGGCGCCGACAGGCTGGCGGCGACGGTCTGTCACGGCTCGATCGTCCGCGTCAGCACCACGCCGTCCACCGGCGAGCGGATGACCGCGCGCTGCAGGTTGATCCGCGGGGCCTGCGTCGACGCGGTCTGCTGCTGGATCTGCGCGCGCGCGGCCGTCACCTGGGCCTGGGCCTGGTCACGCGCCGCACGCGCAAGGTCGACATCGCTGCGCGCCACCAGCTGCGACGCACCAAGGTCGGACTTGCGCCGATAGTCGATGTCGGCATTTGCCAGGGCGGCCTGCGCCTGGCGCAGCGAAGCCTCGGCCGAGGCGATCTGCGCCGCACCCTGCGCGATCTGCGCGTCGAACGTGCTCGGGTCGATGCGCGCGATGATCTGGTCCTTCTCGACCCGGTCGTTGAAGTCGACCAGCACGTGGGTCACCTGCCCGGAGATCTGGCTGCCGACAACGACCGTGGAAATCGCGCTCAGGGTGCCTGTGGCCGAAATCGCGACGCGGATGTCGCCGCGCTCGACCGGGGTGGTGCGGTACGCGCGCCCCGCGCCGCCGGCATCACGCTGGCGCCAAGCCCACGCCGCGGCAGCGACCACCAGGAGCACCAGCACGACGACGACGGTGCGGCGGGTGCGCCCGCGGGCGCTGGTCTGGCGGGAGCTCATGGGGCGACGTTTCCGGGGCGGTGGCGGGAAAGACAACGCCTGCTGCGTCGTCGCGTTGACCGGCATCGACGCGGGAGAGTGCGGACGTCAGCCAGCGACTGTATCGGCGAAGGAAATCGTGGCCCGGGTGCCGGCGCCGGGCGTGCTCTCCAGCATCACTGGCCAGCCGAAGCGCTCGCCCAGCCGGCGCACGATCGACAGCCCCATGCCCTTGCCGCTGGGATTGAACTGGTCTGCGCGGTAGAAAGGGTCGTAGACGCGCTGCAGCGTCTCCGGCGCCATGCCGATGCCGGTGTCGTTCACCACAATCCGGTCGCGCTCGATGTGGACCTCGATCCGGCCCTCCTCGGTAAACGTGCAGGCATTGCTGAGCAGGTTGTCCAGCATCACCCGCAGCACGCTCGGCGCGGCGTGCAGCGTGGGCTGCGACGATTCCACCACCTCCAGCGCCACCGGTTTTCCGGCGAGCATCGGCAGCGCCTTGTCGACCGCCTCGTACACCAGGTCGTGGACGGCGAAGTCCTCGACCCGCGGCGCGACATCGCCTTCGCGCGCAAGGATCAGGAACGCGTCGATCACCGCCTCCATGTCCTGGCCGGCGCGCTGGATGCGATGCAGCGAGCGCTGCATCCGCGCCGGCGTCTCCGGATCGGCTCGCATCATGTCGGTCGCCACGCGGACGACGGTCAGCGGCGTGCGCAGCTCGTGGCTGGCATCGCGGGTGAAGTCGCGCTCACGCTGCACGAAGTCCTGGGTCCTCGCGGCAAGGTCGCGCAGCGCGCCGCCCAGCTGGTGCACTTCGGTCCCGGCGTCGCCGCCATCGCTGTCGACGCGGATGGCATGGACGTCGGGCTGCCGAGGATCCCAGCGCGACACCGCCTCCGCCAGCCGGTTGACGGGCCGCACCAGTGCGATCGCGCTGCGATAGCTCAGCCAGCTGACGCTGTAGATCGCCAGCAGCGCCAGCAGCATCGAACACACCCCGGTCCACCACACGGCCTTCTGCAGCAGCCGGAACGACATCCGCACGTAGAGCGTGCCGCCGGGACGCTCCTGCACCAGCACCTTGTGCGACCGGTCCGGGACGCGGAGGTCGTGAACGCCCGGGGCCAGCCCCTGCAGCTCCATCGGCAGCGTCCGCGCTGAAGTGCCAACGGGTATGAAAAAGCCGCGGACCGTCGAGGTCCGCGGCAGCGGAAACCCGGGGATCTGCTCGGCCCCGCGCCAGTAGTCCGCGGCTTCCTGCTCCAGGCGGTCCTTGGCCAGAGTCTCCTTGACCAGCACCCCCGTGATGTAGAACCCGATCAGCAGCGCAAAGCTCGCCATCACCGCCTGCAGGGTGAAAACGTGACGGAGTCTGCGCGGAAGACTCTGCGGCATGGACGACGCCAGCCGCCGCTCAGGCGGGCGGCTGCTCGATGTCGGCAATCCGGTAGCCGGCGCTCTGCACCGTGTGCAGCAGTGGTTTGTCGTATGGCTTGTCGATCGTCTTGCGCAGGTTGTAGAGATGGCTGCGCAGGGTGTCGGAGTCCGGCAGGCTGTTGCCCCAGATCTCGCGCTCGATCTCCTGCCGGTTCACCACCCGTGGCGACTCGCGCATCAGGATGGTCAACAGCTTCAGGCCGATCGGCGACAGCTGCAGCTCGACGCCGCCGCGGGTTGCACGCAGCGACGCGGGGTCCAGCACCAGGTCGGCCACCTTCAGCACCTCCGACCCGACCTGGCGCCGTTCGCGCCGGATCAGCGCCCGCAGGCGGGCCTCGAGCTCCTGGATGGCGAAGGGCTTGGTCAGGTAGTCATCGGCGCCCGCGCCCAGGCCAGTCAACTTCTCGTCCAGCGTGTCGCGGGCGGTCAGCATCAGCACTGGCGTCGACTTGCGCGCCTCTTCCCGCAGGCGCCTGCAGACCTCGATGCCGTCCAGCCGCGGCAGCATCAGGTCCAGCACGACCACGTCGTAGCTGTTCTCTGCCGCCAGACGATAGCCATCCAGGCCGTCGGACGCGTAATCCACCTCGAAGCCCTTGCCCTCCAGGTATTCACCGACCATTTCGGAGATGTTGCGGTTGTCCTCGACGATCAGGACGAGCCCACCGGGTTCCTGCGATCCACGCATATCGTTGTTCACTCGCGGTTGCTTCAGCTTTGTGAAGGTTGCCGCGTCAGCGGTGCAGAGTTTGTGAAGGGCTACCGGGAAGACGCATGGGCCAGCGTCAGAAGGGAATGCGACCCACGAGGATGTCGCGGAACATGACCCAGTCCCCGATCAAGGAGTACAGCGGGTGCTTGAACGTCGCCGGGCGGTTCTTCTCGTAGAAGAAGTGCCCGATCCACGCGAAACCATAGCCGCACACGAGCGCCGCAAGCAGCCAGCGTCCATCGCGCAGCGTGAGCGCCGGGGCAACCAGCAGCAGCGCACCGCAGCTGCCGACGAAGTGCAGGCGTCGCGACGTGCGGTTGGCATGCTCGGCGAGGTAGAGCGGATAGAACTCGCGGAAGCTAGCGAACTTTGCCATCGGGGCCTCAGTCTCCATCGACAGGCTCGACCTCCCGTGCCGCGCTCCCGGCCGGGCTGGCGGCCTCCTGCCGCTTGACGCGTCGCCAAAGCGCATCCTGCGCCGGCAATGGAAGCGCGGCAAGGGTGCCGCCGTCGGCCATCGCCAGCGCCTCCATTGCGCGGAACCGGCGCTCGAACTTGGTGTTGGCGCCGCGCAGCGCGCTGCCGACGTCCACCCGCGCATGCCGCGCGAGATTGGCCGCGACGAACAGCAGGTCGCCGATCTCGTCCTGGAGCCGCGCCCGCGCGCCGGCGTCCGCGGGCTCGGCCGCCACCGCCGCGAACTCTTCGCGCACCTCGTCGATCTCCTCGTGCAGCTTGGCGATCACCGGCGCAGGACCAGGCCAGTCGAAGCCCACCCGCGCGGCGCGCTGCTGCAGCTTCACCGCGCGCTGCCACTCCGGCAGGCCGCGCGCGACGCCTGCCAGCGCCGATCCGTCATCTTCCCCGGCCGCCTGCCGCTCCGCCCGCTTGATCGCGTCCCAGTCGCCGGGCACGTCGGCGCCATCGTCACCCCGCCCGGACGGCGCGTCGCCGAACACGTGCGGATGACGCCGCAGCATCTTGTCGCCGATCGCGCGCGCGACGTCGGCGAACGCGAACGCGCCTTGCTCCTCCGCCAGCCGCGCATGGAACACGACCTGCAGCAGCAGGTCCCCGAGTTCGTCCAGGAGCGCCCCGAGGTCGCCGCGATCGATCGCATCGGCAACCTCGTACGCCTCCTCGATGGTGTACGGCGCGATCGTGGAGAAGTCCTGCGCCAGGTCCCATGGACAGCCCGCACGCGGGTCGCGCAATCGCGCCATGATCCCGAGCAGCCGCACGATCTCGTCAGCGGTCGACATCGAGCCACTCACGCCACTCCAGCGACGGATCGCCCAGCGCCAGGAAATCCCCGTTGAGCAGCGTATCGCGCTGGTTGTAGCGGAACGGGCGACCGCGCGGATCGACGACGCAGCCGCCGGCCGGTTCCAGGATCGCCTGCCCGGCGGCGGTGTCCCACTCGCTGGTGGGGCCGAAGCGCGGATACACGTCGAGCGCGCCCTCGGCCAACAGGCAGAACTTCAGCGACGAGCCCATCGCCACCGGTTCAGTGTCGCCGATCCGCGTCATCAGTGCCAAGGTGCGCGCGTCGCGATGCGAGCGGCTCGCCGCCACGCGCAGCCGCCCGGTTGCCGGCTGCCGGCAGTGCAGCGGACGCTGCGTGTCGTCGGCCTCGCGCCGGAACGCGCGGCCATCGGCGCCGTGCCACACGATCCCGGTCACCGGTGCCTGGATGACGCCGAAGACCGGCACGCCGTCGTCGACCAGTGCGATGTTGACGGTGAACTCGCCGTTGCGCTTGACGAACTCGCGCGTGCCGTCGAGTGGATCGACCAGCCAGTACCGCGGCCACGCGCGGCGCTCCGCCGCGGGCACGACGTGCGTTGCTTCCTCAGACAGCACCGGGATCGACGGCGACAGCGCAGCCAGCCCCGCGATGATGCAGCGGTGCGCCGCCATGTCGGCCGCGGTCACCGGGCTGGCGTCCGCCTTGCGCTGCACCCCGAAATCGGTGCCGTAGACCTCGAGGATCGCGCCGGCCGCGGACCGCGCGATCGCGATCGCACCCTCGAGCAGCACATCAGCGACCGGCATGGTGCAGCAGGTAGTCGCGGACGATGTAAAGCGCGGCGATCGACCGGCCCTCTGAGAACTCCTCGCGCAGGATCAGCTCGTGCAGCGCGTCCAGGCGCCACGGCACGACCTCCAGCTCTTCGGGTTCGTCGCCCGGCAACCGCTCCGGATACAGGTCGCGCGCCAGCACCAGGTGGGTCTGGTGGCTCATGTACGTCGGCGCCAGGCTCAGCGAGCGCAGCACCGACAGCGAACGCGCGCCGTAGCCCGCCTCCTCCTTCAGCTCGCGGTCGGCCGCCTCGATTGGCGTCTCGCCGGCGTCGATGCGGCCCTTGACCAGCCCCAGTTCGTAGCGGTGGACGCCTGCCGCATACTCGCGCACCAGCAGCACGGTGTCGTCGTCGAGCATCGGCACCACCGCGACCGCGCCGTGGCCGCGCGCGTGCAGCCGCTCGAAGCGACGGCGCTCACCGTTGCCGAACTCGAGGTCCAGGCGCTCCACGCGGTAGGGACCGGCGTCGTGTTCGGTGACGCCGTGGATGGTCGGCAGTCGACGCGTCATGCGGCGCGCCAGGGCGCCGGCCGGGGCCGGGCCGATCGGGCGATAATGCATTGATGACGAAGACGTTCCACGATGCGGCAAGTCTAGCGGACGCGGCCGACTGGCGCGCCCGCGACCTCGCGGTGCTGTGGCATCCCTGCACACAGATGCGCGAGCACGACGACGGCCTGATGCCGCTGTTGCCCGTGGCGCGTGGCGATGGCGCGTGGCTGGTCGGCCATGACGGCAGCCGCACGCTCGATGCCATCAGCAGCTGGTGGACCAATCTGCATGGACATGCCGAACCGCGTATCGCCGGTGCCATCGCGCAGCAGGCGCACACGCTGGAGCACGTGATCCTGGCGGGGGTCTCGCACCCGCCTGCCGTGATGCTTGCCGAGCGGCTGCTGGCCATCGCGCCGCGGGAAACCGGGCGTTCACCGCTGGCGAAAGTGTTCTACGCCGACAACGGCTCGGCGGGGGTCGAAGTCGCGCTGAAAATGGCTTTCCACTGGTTCCGCAATCGCGGCGACGAGCCACGGCGCACGCGCTTCATCGCCCTGTCCAACGGCTACCATGGCGAGACCATCGGCGCGCTGTCGGTCGGCGACGTGCCCCTGTACCGCCGCACGTACGCGCCGATGCTGATGGAGTGCCTGTTCGCCCCCTCGCCGGACGCGTTTGCCGCGCGAGACGGTCAGTCCGCGGCGGCTTGCGCAGAAGAGGCGGCCGACGCCCTTGCGCGTCTGCTCGACGACCACGCAGGCGAGGTCTGCGCGATGATCCTCGAGCCGCGCGTACAGTGCGCCGGCGGTATGCGCATGCACCATCCGGTGTACCTGAAGCGCGCGCGTGAACTGTGCGACGTCCACGGCGTGCTGCTGATCGCCGACGAAATCGCGGTCGGCTTCGGACGCACCGGCACGCTGTTCGCGTGCGAGCAGTCGGGGGTGGCCCCTGACCTGCTGTGCCTGTCGAAGGGCCTCACCGGTGGATTCCTGCCGCTGGCGGCGGTGCTGGCGACGCAGTCGATCTACGACGGTTTCCTGGACGCGTCGCGCGAGCGCGCGTTCCTGCACTCCCACAGCTACAGCGGCAACCCGTTGGCCTGTGCCGCGGCGCTGGCGTCGCTGGACATCCTCCGCGATGACGGAGTGGTCGCGCGCAACGTCGCCACCGCGGCCCGCATGGCGATGCTCGCCGGGCCGCTGGCCGACCTGGCGCACGTTGCCGACGTCCGCCAGGCCGGCATGATCGTGGCCTTCGAGCTCACCGACGGCGGCGATCGCCGGCGCCCCTTCGATCCTGCGCGGCGGGTCGGGCTGCGGGCCTACCGCGCGGCGATGGCGCGCGGCGTGCTGCTGCGGCCACTCGGAGACGTCGTCTACTGGATGCCGCCGTACTGCGTCGACGAAGCGCAGCTGGCGCTGCTGGCCCGTGTAACCCGGGAGGCGATCGTGGAGGCGACCCGGTGATGGCCTCCCCCGCCCGCTTGCGGCCCGCCCCGGCGCTCGCGACATGCGCGTGACCCGCGTCCACGTTGCGATGCCGCTGGTGGTCGGAACGCGTCTTGCGCTGCCCGCGGATGCCGCAGTGCACCTGATGCGCGTGCTGCGCCTCGGCGTCGGCGACGACTGCGTACTGTTCAGCGGCAACGGTCGCGACGTCACCGCCCGCATCATCGCCGCGGACCGTCGCGGCGCCGAGGTCGAGCTGCTTTCGGAGGCAGCCGTCGACACGGAGTCCCCGCTGCGACTGGGACTGCTGCAGGGCATCGCGCGCGGCGAGAAGATGGACCTGATCCTGCAGAAGGCGACCGAGCTTGGCGTCCACGACGTGTGGCCGGTCGGCAGCGATCGCAGCGAAGTCAAGCTCGATGCGGACCGCGCGGCGAAGCGCCTGGCGCACTGGCGCAGCGTGGTCGCCGCCGCCTGCAGCCAGTGCGGCCGCGCGCGGCTGCCGCGCATCGCGGCTCCAGCTGCGCTGGACGCAGCGCTGCATGCGCTGCCTACCGGAGCGCAGCGCCTGCTGCTGGATCCCACCGCCACGCAGGCGGTCGCCGACCTCAAACACCCTGGCGCGGACGGCATCGTGCTGGCGGTCGGACCCGAGGGCGGGTGGTCACCGCGCGACCGCATGCTGCTGGGCGGCGCCGGGTTCGGCGCAGTGCGGCTGGGGCCGCGGATTCTGCGAACGGAAACCGCCGGGCTGGCCGCGATCGCGGCGCTGCAGGCGCGATTCGGCGACCTGCACTAGGGGCGCCAAGCCGCGAGAGGCTGGGCGGTCCGCGTCACGCTGCCTGCGGGAGCGCCTGGCGCAGCGCGGCTTCAACCGCACCCATGTCCGGGATCCACGCGGGATCGTCGTTGAGGACGACGCGCATCAGCACGCCCTCCGGCAGCACTGCCGCGCTCGCGTCGCCGTCGTCATCACCGGCCGGGCGCAGTGCGTCGCGCGACACCGTCACCAGTCGCGGGAAGCCCTGTGTCAACAGCGCAAAGTGCGGCAACGTCGCGTCGTCGCCCAGCGCCTTGAGCACCAGCACCTTGCTGCCGATGCCGCCGCCTTCGGACGCCGTTCCGCTCATGCGCGCGAACGACACTAGCGGCACCTGCCAGCCGCGCCAGCGGATCCGACCCAGCAGCCAGTCGGGGGCACCGGCCACGGCGTCGGGTGCGGCGAAGGACAACACCTCGGAGATGGTGGCGTTTGGCAACAGCAGGCGCGCACCTTCGATCTGCACAAGGACGCCGCGGATATCGTTCGAAAGGCTCAAGACATGTTCCTCAGGAAGGCCAGCGTTCGACCAGTCGGCCTGCCAGTGCAGCTGGTGATCCGCCGTGGCCACCCTGCTCGATCATCCGGGCCGGCGCGGTGCCGTCGTAGCAGCTCTCTGGCGACTGGGCCGCGAGCAGCGCGCCGAGCGGCGCCAGTACAGCGATGTCGTCGACCAGGGTGACGTCGCTGCCGCTGAGGAATACCCACGCGGTATCGCCAGCAGGCAGCATCGCGTGCAGGCCGCCGTTGGCGTGGTCGCTGTTGGCAAACACCAGCCGCGCGCGGTCGGCCACGAGCGTGATCCCTGGCGGCAGGAAATATACATGCGACGCCTCGGCCACGCCGTCTGCCTCGGCCAGCAGCACCGGCATGCTGGAGGCGCGCTGCATCTGCGCCACCAGGCGGTCATAGCGACCGCCGTCGAGCTGCAGGCGTACCAGCACCGCGCGCGGAAAGTCCTCGGGCAGCTCCGCCAGCAGCTGGCGCACGGCGTCGGGTCCACCCAGCCCACCCTCGATCACCACCGCACCGCGCAGCGTGCCGTGGCCATAGCTGTCGGCGTCCGCCAACGACAGCCCCGAGGCACGCGCATCCAGCGCCGCGACGTCATGCGTCGGCGGGGCAGGTGCACGCGCAATGGGGCCGTCGTCGTCGGCGAGCGACAGGCTGTCGCCGAGGGTGGCGTCGAGCGCGGGCGCGGCCGGCGCCCTCCGGGGAGCGGCATCCGCCTCGTCGAGGGACAGCGACGACGAAGCGAGCAGTGCGTCGACACCGCGGTCGGCATCGTCTGTGCGACCCACATCCCCTGGCCCCGCCGTAACCTCGGATGCGGCAGCTGTTGCGACATCGTCAAGCGCCATCTCTTCGAAGGACTGCGTCTCGAAAGCCAGCACCGCGTCGTCGGAGATGTCGATCTCCGCGGAGCCGGTGGCGGTGGCGGTGGCGGACGACGACCAGTCCATGTCCTCCGCGGCCAGCAGTCCCCCGGTACCGAAGGCCTCGACCGGCGTGTCAGACAGGTCGGGGCCGATCGCGTCCGGCACGAAACGCAGCACACCGCTGTCGCCGGCGTCGTCCCCGTCGTCATCCAGCACCAGCGGCTCGAACACGATCTCGAACGCGTCGTCGCGGGGCACGTCGACGGCAAGCTCACTGGCGGCGCTCTCCAGGATCGCGAGATCCTCGGCGCTGAGTCCCACGCCGGCCACCAGCAGCCCGCCGGGCGCGGGCTGCCACTCGGCATCCGACTCGGCGCCGGGCGGCAGCACGTCCTGATGGCGGTGCAGCTTGGCGGCCAAATGGCGCGACCAGCGGGCCGCATCCCAGCCCTCGCGCTGCGCGGCCAGTTCGGCCTCGTCGAAGATCACGATGAGTCCCGGGTCGACGAGCAGCGCCTCGAACCGATCCAGCGCATCCTCGACCGCCGGCTCCAGCGCGACCAGCAGCGCTTGCGGCGATGCGGCGCGGATCGTATCCACGTCGACGGCGGTGGGGTCTGCCACCAGCGCCACCTCGGCACCGGCTTCGCGCAGCGCCGCCTGCAGCCGGTTGCAGGCCTCGCCCGGGCGTGCCAGCAGGACGACGCGTGCGCAGGGGTCACTCATCTTCGGGCTGCATCTTCAGCAGATCGTAGACGTTGCGCATCAGCTCGTTCTCCTGGTACGGCTTTCCAAGGTAACGCTCGACGCCGATCTCGAATGCGCGCTGGCGGTGCTTCTCGCCGGTCCGTGAGGTGATCATCACGATCGGCACATCGCGAAGGCGCGGATCCGCCTTCATCTTCTCCGCCAGCTCGTAGCCGTCCATGCGCGGCATCTCGATGTCGAGCAACATCAGGTCGGGCACGCGGTCGACCATGCGCTCCAGCGCGTCGATGCCGTCCTTCGCCGTCCCGACCTCCAAGTTGTGGCGCTCGAGCACGCGCCCGGTCACCTTGCGCATGGTCACGGAATCGTCGACCACCATCACCAGTGGGACGCGGCGCGCCACCGCGACCGGCTCCGGAGCGCCGCCACGCGGCAGCACCGCCTGGCGACGGACCAGCGGCGCGACGTCGAGGATCACGACGACTCTACCGTCGCCCATGATCGTGGCACCGAAGATGCCAGGCACCGACGCGACCTGGGGACCCACCGGCTTCACCACGATCTCGCGGTTGCCGACGATCTGGTCGACCACGACGGCCGCGCGCAGGTCGCCAGAGCGGATCAGCAGCACCGGCATCTGCAGGAGGCCTTCGGCCCGCGCATCGCCCTGCCCGACCAATCCGCCGAGGTCATGGATGGCGTAGTCCTCGCCGCCGTACGCATAGCTCGCGCCGGGCTGCGCCAGCTCGCCACGCGACACCCGGCCGACGCCGCGCACCGAGGCGATGGGCACCGCGAAGCTGGTGTCGCCGATCCTGACGAACACCGCCTGGGTGACCGCCAGCGTCTGCGGCAGGCGCAGCGTGAACCGCGTGCCTTCGCCACGCCGTGACGCGATGTCGATCGTTCCGCCGAGCTGGCGCACCTCGCTGGCAACTACGTCCATGCCGACGCCACGGCCTGCCAGGCGGCTGACGGCGTCTGCCGTGGTGAACCCCGGCTCGAAGATCAACATGTCGAGGTCGCCGTCGGCAAGGTTCGCCTCCGGTCGCACCAGGCCGCGCTCCTCGCCGCGGCGACGGATTGCCGCGCGGTCGAGGCCAGCGCCGTCATCACCGACTTCCAGCACGACTTCCGAGCCCTCGCGGCGGATCGCGATCCGGACCACGCCTTCCTCCGGCTTGCCCGCCGCATTGCGCGCGTCGGGACCCTCGAGGCCATGCGCGACGGCGTTGCGGAGCATGTGTTCCAGCGGCGCCGTCATGCGCTCGAGGACGTTGCGGTCTAGCTCGCCCTGGGCGCCGTCGAGCTTCAGCTGCACCTGCTTGCCGGTGTCGCCCGCGGCCTGCCGGACCACCCGGCGCAGGCGCGGCACCAGCGCATCGAAGGGCACCATGCGCGTGCGCATCAGACCTTCCTGCAGCTCGGAACTGACGCGCGACTGCTGCAGCAGCAGCGTCTCGTACTGGCGCGTCAGGTCGTCCAGCGTGCCCTGCAGGCTGGACATGTCGGCCGCCGACTCGCCCAGCGCACGCGAGAGCTGCTGCAGCGTCGAGAAGCGGTCGAGCTCCAGCGGGTCGAACTTGCCGTCGTTGCTGTCACCCTCGCGCTGGTAGCGGGCGATGATCTGCGCCTCGGTTTCGATGTCCAGCCGCCGCAGCTGGTCGCGCAGACGCATGTTGGTCTGCTCCATTTCGCCCATCGCGCTGCGGAACGCGCCCAGCTGCTGCTCCAGCCGGGCGCGGTAGATCGCGACCTCACCGGCGTAGTTGACCAGCCGGTCGAGCAGGTCGGCGCGGATGCGCACCTGCTCCTGCGGCGCACGCACGCCGATGTCGTCTTCGTCGCCGGGCACGCCTTCTTCGATCGGCGCCGACAGCGGTTTCAGGGACACCTTCGGCGCCGGCATGCGCGGCGCCGGCGACACGGGCGCCTCCGCGGCGCGGCGCGGCTCGCCGCGGGCGCGGGTATCGAACTCGTCGATCAGCGCCTGCGACTGGCCGATGGCACGTCGGTCGCCAATGCGCGTGACCATCGCGTGGAGCCGGTCGAACCCGCGTTCCAGCAGCGGAATGCCGTCCGCACCGAGCTCGCAGCGCTGTTCAACCACCGCCTCGAGCAGCGATTCCATCGCATGGCCGAGCTCGCCCATGGCCATGATGCCGGCCATGCGCGCGCCGCCCTTGATGGTGTGCAGGTCGCGCTGCAGGCCGACCAGCGGCTCGCGCTCGGCGGGTGCGTCACGCAGCTGCGACAGCAGGCCATCGGAGTGGTCGAGCAGGTCGCCGGCCTCCTCGACGAAGATGTCGACGAGTTCCGGGTCCAGTCCGGACAGGTCGAGCGCCTCATCGGGATCGTCCGCCGAACGCACTGCGTGCTCGAGGATCGCGGCAACCGCGACATCGTCCTGGAGCGAGCGCGCGTCTGTGTCTGCGCTCGCTCCAGCTTCGGCTACGGCCTTGGCACTGGTTTCGGACTCGGTCCCGCTGCCGACGTCGGACTCGGCTGCGGCCTCGAATTCGGCTTCGGCCTTGGCTTCCGCTTCCGGTTCGGTTTCGGTTTCGGTTTCGGTTTCGGTTTCGGACTCGGATTCGGTGCCGGTTTCGGCCTTGGCGTCCTCCGCGTCATGTGAATCGCGGGCCGATCCGGGGTCGACACCCACTTCTACCGCCGATGCCGCATCCGCATCCGGATCGGCGCTCACGTCCGGCGACATGTCGTGCGTGGCGTCAGGCGCGCCACTGATGGCGTTGGCATCCTCCGCTGAGGCACCGCCGTCGGCCGCCACATCTGTGGCCGTCCCGCTTCCTTCGACGCCATCTTGGGCCGATCGCGCCAGGCGGTCCTGTTCGGCGTATTCCGCCTCGAGGCGCGCGTACTCGGCCTCTTCGTCGGCAGCCAGTCGCGCCGCCTCTGCATCGCGACGCGCTGCTTCGGCACGCTCGGCCTCGGCGCGCTCCGCGTCCACCCGCTCCACTTCCGCACGCTCGGCATCGAGGCGCTCGGCCTCAGCGCGCTCGGCTTCCTGGCGCTCCGCCTCGAGCCGCGCCGCTTCGACGCGCTCGGCTTCCACGCGCCCGGCAGCCCGACGCTCCGCCTCGAGTTCCGACGCCAGACGCTCGGCCTCGGCGCGTTCGGCATCGAGGCGCTCCGCGTCGAGACGAGCGGTCTCCGCGCGTTCGGCATCATGACGCTCCGCCTCGAGCCGCGCAGTCTCCAGGCGCTCGGCCTCGATGCGCTCGCGCTCCAGGACATCGTGGTCGCGCGCGCGCGCGCGCGCCGCGGCGTCGGCCGCCTCCGCGCCTGCGCTGTCGCTTGTCTCCGCTGCGTCCGCGTCCTCCACGTCCGTGGGCGCGCCCGCGCCGGCCGCGAGGTCCGCGTAATCGGAAAGATCCGTGTCCGTCAGGTCGCCGCCTGCGAGCTCGAACGCCAGCGCCTGCTCGTCGGAGGAAGGCGCGTCAGCGTCGGACGCGCCGTCGCCGCGGCCGTCATCCGCGGGGTCCGCAGGCGCGCTCGCGACGGCCTCGGGCAGCGCGTCACGCAGCGCCTCCAGTTCCGATGCCAGCGCGTCGCAAGTCGGGACCCGCGGGGCGTCGGCATGCAGCCCGGCCATCGTGGCGCGGATCAGGCCGGCCAAACCGGCCATCGCCAGTACCTGGTCCGGCGTCGCCACGCCGGCTGTCGCAAGCAGGCGCCTGACCAGAGTTTCCGCAGGCGAAAGCGCCGCCGGGATTGCCGGCACCTCGGTCATCGCGAAGGCGCCATTCATGGTGTGGATCGCGCGCAGCAGCGCCTCGTCCGCGACCGCCGGCGCCTTCGCCGCCGACGCCAGCCACCCGTCGACGGTCGCCAGGTGACCGGCAACCTCCACGTCGAGGATCTCCAGCAGCAGTGCGTCGACCGACGCCGGCACGGTCGGGATGCCGGCACCGGGGGCGTCGTCGGCGTCCACGATGCCCGCGTCCGCGTCCGACCTCGGCGCCCGTACGGAAGGCGCATCGTCGAGCGCCGCACCGGTCGCGTTCTCGATGCCATCGCTGCCATCGGCGATCACCGGGTCCGCGCGACCGGTCGCCGTCGTCGCGTCCGCCTGCAGCGTTGCCGTCTCCGGCATCGCCTCGTCGCCCTCGGCGATGCGCTCGGCCGAGGCCTGCATCCGCGCAAGGTCCGCTGTGACGGCGCCGTCGCCGCGCAGCGCCGCCTGAAGCTGCGGCAGCGTGTAGAACGCCTGGTCGACCATCGCAACCACCGCCGGCGAGGCCGCGCGGCTGCCGTCAAGGACCCGATTCAACAGGTGCTCGATCTTCCAGCTGAACTCGCCCAGCGTGCGCGCACCGACCAGCCGGCCGCTGCCCTTGAGGGTGTGGAACACGCGGCGGATCGGACGCAGGCGCTCGAAGTCGTCCGGCGCGGCCCGCCAGACCGGCAACAGGTGGTCGAGGTTGTCGATTTCCTCGGCGAACTCCTCAAGGAAGACCTCCCGGATCTCGTCGTCGATCTCGTCCCCGGTGGCTTCGAAGCCACCTGCGGTCACCACGCCCGGTGCCGAAGTCGGCAATCCTGCACGGGCCGACGCGACCGCGGCGGGTTCCTCGATGGCGGGCGCGTCCGTGGTGTCGACCCCGGCAGCGGCGGCAGTGGCACGCGCGGCGGAGCCTTCCCGATCCATCAGCGCGGTCAGCGTGCGGTCGATGTCGCCCAGCGACCGCGCCTCGGCGGCATCGGCCTCGAAGTCGCGGCGCGCGCCGGCGTCTTCCAACGGCAGCGGCCAGTAGCCCAGCGACTCCAGGCTGTTGCGCGCGACGTCCAGAATGTCGTCGCGGTTGAAGCGGTTCTCGCGCAGCGCCTCGAGATAGTACTCGAGGCTTGCCAGCGCGTCGGCGAAAGTGTCGAGCTGGCGCCCGTTGGGCACGCGCTTGCGGCCGAGCAGCTCCACCTCGGTGTAGCGGCGCACGCCGCTCAGGTATGCCGCCGGCTGCGGCAGTTCCAGCATGTGCAGCGCGCCGCCCACCTCCTCCAGCAGGCGCGGCACCTCGACGAGTTCGCCGTGGTCCCAGTTGGTCTCCACGAACGCGACGAACGCCTGGCGGGCGTCGGCGAAGTTGGCGATCGCCTCCCGTACAACGACCTCCAGCACCTTGCGGGCCTCGGTCGAGAACAGGTCGTCCTGGTCGCCCGGCGCCTCATCGCCGGTGCCCAGGCGGGCGACCTGGTCGTCGAGCGAGGCGTCCACGTAGAGCAGCGCGCCGGCCACGTCGAGCAGCGCGCCCTCGTCGGCGGCGCGGTCGCCGCGGACGATCGCGTCCATCGCGACGCGCTGTTCCTGCACCACGTTGCGCGCAACGCCCAGCCCCAACATGCCCAAAGTGTCCGCCACGCGACCGAGCGCCTCGGCCTGCGGCTGCAGCTCGGCGAGGTCGGTACGCCCGGTGCGAAGGTGCAGGTCCAACGCGTCCTTGACCCGCAGCAGGTCCTCCTTGACCGCCGCCGCCACCGTGTCCAGCAGCGCGCGGTTGCGCCCGCTCAGGCTGCCTTGGGCATGGCTGATCTCCGACGCGGTCGGCTGCAGTGCGTCGAGGTCGAACGTCGCGCGCAGCTCGCGAAGCAGCGGATGGTCGCCGCCGCCGTGTGCGACGTGGTACAGCAGCTGGCGTGTCGGCTCGAGCGCTGCGTCCTCGCGCGGGATGCCAAAGCCGTCGTCCTCGAACATCCGGCGCGCCTCGCGCTCGACCCCGGCGAACGCCTGCTGCAGACCCTTGCGCGCGTCCAGTCCGCCGTCGCGCAGCACCTTGGCGATCGACGTCGCCACCCACAGCAGCCGGCGCGCAGCCTCGTGCGGCGCATGCGGCAGCAGCGCATCGAGGCTGGCGACGAGAGCGTCGCGATCCGCCGGCGATCCAGCCTCGGGCCAGCCCGCCATTGCCAGGCGCAGCCGCGCCAGCAGCGGCGCCGCGGTGGCGTTGCGCATCGGCACCGTTGGCGCCGGACCCGGCGCCTGCGGCAGGTCCGCGGGCAGCGGCCGCGCCAGGTCGGGCACGAAAAGCACGCTCTCGCTCAGCCCGGTCTCGCCGCGCGCGGCGCGCAGCTCGTTGAGCAGCGGCAGCAGCACGATCGGGATGTCCTTGTGCCCGCTCTGCAGCCGCTCAAGGTAGTCGGGCAGGAGCACCACGCTGCGCATCAGCGTCGCGCACGCCGCGTCGCGCTCGTCGACCTTCTGCTGCTGCAGCGCGTGTGCCAGCCGCTCCATCTCCTCGGCCACCATCGCCGGCGCGTAGAGCTCCACCATGCGCAGCGTGCCCTGCACCTGGTGCAGGTAGCTGGCGCAGAAGCGCATCCGGCTCGTGTCCGCCGGATCCTCGGCGAAGCCCTCGATCTCCAGCCGCGCCAAACGCAGCGTCTCGTCGAGCTCCGGCTTCACCCATCCCAGGGTGGTGTAGTCGATCGCATCGCGCAGCGCGGTCATCGGCGCGCTCCGCAGCGGCGGTCGATGGCGCGCAGCGCGCGGCCGGGGGCGTTCGGGCTCATCCGTCGGTCCGTGTCCGTGCTCAGGCCGGCAGCTTGAAGTCGGCCACCGACCGACGCAGATCCGCCGCCAGTTGCGCCAGGTTGCCGATCGACTCGGCGGTCTGGTTGGCGCCCTGCGAGGTCTGCGCGGTGATCGACTGGATCGTGTTCATCGTCGCGGTGATGTTGGTCGCCGCGGCCGACTGCTGCTGCGAGGCGCTGGAGATGCCCTCGATGAGTCCGGCGAGGTTGCTCGACACGCTCTCGATCTCGCCCAGCGCGGTGCCCGCGTCCTCGGCCAGGCGCGCACCGGCGACGACCTCGGAGGTGGTCTGTTCCATCGAGCTGACCGCCTCGTTGGTATCGCTCTGGATGGTCTGCACCAGCGTCTCGATGCGCTTCGTCGCGTTGGACGCGCGCTCTGCGAGCCGCTGGACCTCGTCGGCCACCACCGCAAACCCTCGGCCCGCCTCGCCGGCCGACGCCGCCTGGATGGCCGCGTTGAGCGCCAGGATGTTGGTCTGCTCGGAGATGTCATTGATCAGTTCGACGATCGAACCGATCTCCTGCGAGCTTTCACCAAGCCGCTTGATGCGCTTGGAGGTCTCCTGGATCTGGTCGCGGATCGAGTCCATGCCGGCGATCGTCTCGCGTACCACGCCCGCGCCCTTGGTCGCGATCTGCACCGAGCGTTGCGCCACGTCGGCGGACTCGGCGGAGTTCTTCGACACCTGGTTGATGCTGGCGGCGATCTCGTTGATGCGGTCCGACGCCGACGAGATCTCCTGCGCCTGGTGCTCCGCGGCCTCGGCCAGGTGCATGGCGGTGGCCTGCGTCTCCTGCGCGCTCGACGCCACCTGCACCGAGGTGTCGGTGATGGTCTGCACCAAGCTGCGCAGCTGCTCGACGGCGAAGTTGATCGAGTCGGCGATCGCGCCGGTCATGTCCTCGGTCACCGTGGCCTTGACCGTGAGATCGCCTTCCGCGAGGGAGCCCATCTCGTCCAGCAGGCGCATGATCGCCTCCTGGTTGCGGTTGTTGAGCTCCATCGTGGTTTCGTAGCGGCCGCGCTGGGCGCGACTGAGCGAGTACAGCAGTCCGACGATCGCCGCCAGCGCCACGAGCCCGGAGATGATCGAGATCCAGATGTTGCCCGCGAGGCTGGTGTCGCGCAGCGAGCCGAACGCGGTGAAGGACTGGAACAGCGACTCGCTGTCGGAGAGCAGCCCCTCGGATCCGGTGGTCAATGCAGCAGCCGCGGACTGCGCGCGGAACAGGTTCTGCGAGCTCGCGAGGATGGCGTCGAGGTCCTGCTTCATCTCTGCCCACTGCGCGTCTGCCTGCGACAGCGCGGCGAGCGCGGCGGCGTTGCCCAGCGGCTGCACGTTCATCGCGGCGTCGCCGCTGCGCAGGCCGGCCAGCACCTGCTCGAACACGCCGGCATCGCGCGCCAGCGCGTCGCCCGCGACCGATGCCGCCTCGCCGCCCGCGCGGATCTCGGTGACCCGACGCGCCATCGTCGAGGCCAGCACCACCTGGCGCAGCGCGATGTAGATCTGCGAGGACGGCGAGCCGCTCGCCGACATCGCACGCACCACCTCGTCAAGCTGCGCCTGCAGCTGCGGCACCCTCTGCGTGAAGCGGTCGGCGTTGCCGGCGAAGGCCAGCACCGCGGCCTCGCTCGCGATCACCTGCTCGGCGTTGGCCGCCAGCGGCGTCCAGGTTCCGCTGACGGTCCGGATCGGCCCGGCGACGCCGGTGGTGTCGCCGTAGTTGGCGTTGAGCTGGGCGATGTCGCTGTCGACCTCCGCCTTGGTCTCCTTGAATGCCGCGTACGAGTCGGCGTTGCCCTCGACCGCCTCGCGGCCTTGGTTGGCGAGCCGCTGCGAGTTCACCTGCAGGTTGGACGCCGCTGAACTCGCGCCACCGAGGCGCGCGGCCTTCCAAGTCGCGTAGCCGGTGTTGAGCACCAGGATCAGGCCCGCCACGCCCAGCAGGACCAGCCAGAAGTTCGTCGTGCGGCCTTTGCCGGCGACGGAGTCCATCACAGTGCTCATCGTGTTACCTCGACCTTGCGTGTTGCCGCGATCACGCGGCGGCTTGTCTGAATTCGGGTGTGCGGGCCAGCCGGTCCAGGCTGAAGATCCCCCACGCGTGCTCGCCGAGCCGGTAGGCACGGTCGATGAAGTGGGCATAGCGCCCGTCGGCCAGCTGCCCCTCGCCGGCAAAGTCGCCGTCGAGCTGCTCGGCATCGTTGAAGCTGCGCTGGCCGAAGAGTTCGTCGATGGTGATCGCGACGTCGCCACCCGGCTGGCGCACGATCAGGACGCGCTGAGCCTCGTGCAGCACCGTGCGCTCGCCCTCCAGGAACTGCTTGAGGTCGACGATCGGCAGCAGGTTGCCGCGCACGTTGGCCACGCCGAGCATCCAGGGCTGCGCGCCGGGCACCGGCGTCACCTGTGGCATGGGCAGGATCTCGACCACTTCGTCGAATCCCGACGCCAGCCGGCGCCGGCCGACCCGGTAGCCGACGCCGCGCCACAGACCCGGCGCGTCGAGCTGCTCGGGCAGCCCGACGACATGCGCGAGGCTGCGCCGCTCGTAGTCGAGCAGCACCTCGAACGGATCAACCGGGGGCGCGGCGTGCTTCTTCGCCACGTCAGGCGCCGATCAGCTCGTTGATGCGCGACACGAGTTCGCTCTCGACCGGCGGCTTGACGATGTAGTCGCGCGCGCCCTGGCGCAGGCCCCAGGCACGGTCTGTGTCCATGCCCTTGGTGCTGACGATCAGCACCGGGATGGCGCTGGTGGCGGCGTCGCGCGACAGCGCGCGCGTAGCCTGGAACCCGTTCATGCCCGGCAGCACGACGTCCATCAGCACCAGGTCCGGCAGCTCGCGCCTGCAGACCTCGATGCCGTCCTCGGCGCTGTTGGAGGCCATGACCTGGTGGCCATGGCGCTCGAGCAGCTGGGTCAGGACCGCCGTATCGGTGGGCGAGTCCTCGATCAACAGGATGCGTGCCATTGGTGTGCCCTACCCCCCGGTCAGGCGTGATTGACGTGCGTGCGGATCGCGTCGAGGAGTTCCTCGCGCGTGAAAGGCTTGGTGACGTACTGCTCGGAGCCGACGATGCGGCCGCGGGCCTTGTCGAACAGTCCGTCCTTGGACGACAGCATGATCACCGGCGTCTGCTTGAACATCTGGTTGTTCTTGATCAGCGCACAGGTCTGGTAGCCGTCCAGGCGCGGCATCATGATGTCCACGAAGATGATCTGCGGCCGCTGGTCGGCGATCTTGGCCAGCGCTTCAAAGCCATCGGTCGCGGTGACCACCTCGGCCCCCTCGCGCTTCAGCAGGGTCTCCGCGGTGCGCCGGATGGTCTTCGAATCGTCGATCACCATCACGCGCAGCCCGTCGAGGCTGCCAGCGCGGCTGTCGTCTTGCGTCATCGTTACTCCCCGGTGCGCGACGCGTGGTGGCCACTTGGCGTCGCTGCAAGCCGTCTTATATCCCAGTCCGCCGCGACACTGTCAAGCTTTCGTGAAGCATCGCGTGCAATGCGTCGCCCCAACGCCGGCTTGGCCTTGGATGCACCTGCTAACATTTGTCATTAACTGCCGCGGATGGCGCACATGTCGCTCGATGTCGTCGTCGTGATGGACCCGATCGAGTCCATCTCGATCGCCAAGGATTCGACCTTCGCGATGCTGCTGGAGGCGCAACGGCGCGGGCATCGCCTGCACTACGTGCTTCCCGGCGGCCTTGCGATGCGCGACGGCGTCGCCGGGGCGCGCATGTCGCCGCTGCGCGTGCGCGACGACCCGCGGGACTGGTTCGAACTGGAACCGCCGTCACGCCGCGCGCTCGGCGCGGGCGACGTGGTGCTGATGCGCAAGGATCCGCCGTTCGACGCCGACTTCCTGCATGACACCCAGATCCTCGGCGTCGCCCAGCGCGCCGGCGCCAACGTGGTCAACGATCCGCAGGGACTGCGCGACCTCAACGAGAAGCTCGCCGCGCTCGACTTCCCGCAGTGCTGCCCTCCCACGCTCGTCAGCCGCCACGCGCCCTCTCTCAAGGCCTTCGTGCAGGAGCACGGCCACGCGGTGCTGAAGCCGCTGGACGGCATGGGCGGACGCTCGATCTTCCGCGCCAGTGCCGGCGACCCCAACGTCAACGTGATTCTGGAGACGCTGACCGCCGGCGGCGCGCACCATGCGATGGCGCAGCGCTACCTGCCGGAGATCGTCGACGGCGACAAACGCATCCTGCTGGTCGACGGCGTGCCGGTGGACTATTGCCTGGCCCGGATCCCGCAGGGTGACGAGTTCCGCGGCAACCTGGCCGCCGGCGGTCGGGGCGAGGGCCGGCCGTTGACCGACCGCGACCGCTGGATCGCCGCGCAGGTCGGCCCGGCGATGCATGCACGCGGCATGCGCTTCGTGGGCCTGGACGTGATCGGCGACTACCTGACCGAGGTCAACGTCACCAGCCCGACCTGCATCCGCGAGCTCGACGCGCAGTTCGGGCTGAACATCGCCGGGCTGCTGTTCGACGCGATCGAGGCCGGACAGGCCAGGTCCGCGCCCGCCGAGGCCGGCGGAGCCGCGCCCCCGGCATGAGTGCAGTCGTCGCACCGCCCGGTCCCGACGTCGGCGAGGGCCAGCGCCTTGGCGCGACGCTCGTGCTGTCGGCGCTGCTGCACGGGCTGCTGGTGCTGGGCGTGGGCTTCACCCTCGACCACCCGGCGCCGGTGCTGCCGACGCTGGACGTGATCCTGACCGAGAACACCAGCCCGCTGACCCAGAAACAGGCGGATTTCCTGGCCCAGGCCAGCAACCAGGGCGGTGGCGAGGACGAGCGGAGCAACCGGCCGCGCGACACCCAGGCCGGTCAGGCGCCTCAACCCGAGCCCGGGGTCGCGCCGCGCGCATTGCGCGCGCAGACGCCGGCCCCGGCGCCGCCGCCGGAGGCCCGGGTGGTGACCGCGACCCGCGCCGAGCGCAGCGCGCCGGTGCCCGAGGCCACGCCGCGCGTCGACGAGGCGGCGCTGCCGCCGGGGCGGGAGCGCATCGACCGCGACCTGGCGATGGCACGGCTGGCCGCGGAGATCCACCTGCAGTCCGAGCGCTACGCCAGGCGCCCCAAGCGCAAGTTCGTCTCCGCCAGCACGCAGGAGTACGTCTACGCCGGATACCTGCGCGCCTGGGTCGACCGCGTGCAGCGGGTCGGCAACCTCAACTATCCCGACGAGGCCCGGCGCCGCCGTCTCGCCGGAACGCTGGTCATCAGCGTCGCCATCCGCGCCGACGGCAGCGTCGAGCGCGCGGAGGTCATCCAGTCCAGCGGCACGCGCCTGCTCGACGATGCCGCGCTGCGGATCGCGCGCCTGGCGGAGCCGTATCCGCCCCTGCCCCGCACCGGGGAGAACGTCGACGTGCTCCACGTCACCCGCACCTGGAACTTCCTGCCCGGCGGCGAGCTGGTCGACGACTGACGCGCAGCTCGACTCAGAGCCGCTGCCAGCCGATGCCCCCTTCGCGGCGGTAGTAGACGGCCACCGCACGCGCGTACAGCGACGACGCCTCCACCAGGCCGAATACGCGCCCATCGGCGCTGTTGCCGCGATGGTCGCCTAGCACCAGCGCCTGCCCTGCGGGCACCACCAGGCCGTTGATCCACGGGCCACCGCCAGCGCCCAGATCGAGCCGCACGCCGCGCGCGCCGAATCGCTCGAGCGTCGGATCGTCCTCCCGGGCCAGCCACTTGCCGTTGATCGCCAGCCGGCCCCCGCGCAGCGTGACCCGGTCGCCGCCCAGCGCGACGACGCGCTTGATTAGCCGGGTGCCGTCGACCGGCGATTTCAGCAGCACAACGTCACCCGCGCGCGGCGCCGCCTCGCCGGCCACCACGATGTCGGTGAAGGGCACCCGCAGCCCATAGGCACGCATGTCTGCCACGACCCGGTCCCCCGGCTGCAGGGTTGGCATCATTGAGCCGCTGGGCACGACGTAGTGGTTGGCGAACGACGTCCGCGTGACCCCCAGCAGCAGCAGGACGAGCAGTAGCGGCGCCAGCTCCCGCAGCAGGCGGTGCGCGCGCGACGGCGGACGGGGGGCGGGCGGCTCGACCGCGTGGCGGCCTGGAGGGATCCGGTGCATTGGCGAGGTCCGGGAGAGAGGTCAGGTCGACCGCGCGCCGGGGGCGGAGGTTCCCCGGCCGCTCAGCGGGCGTCGCGGAACGCCTGCTGCTCGGCGCTGGTGCGGGCGACGTTGTCGCGCAGGTAGGCCGGCTGCAGCTGGCCGGCATCCACCGCCTCGCCGCGCGCGTACGCCGCCACCGCCAGCCGCGCGACGTCCGCGGCATGCGGCAGCGCCTCGGCGTCGACCGATCGCAGGCGCGCGTCGAGGTGCACGCGCAGCGCGCCATCGCTGGCGGCGAATCCGGTGCCGACGCCGGTCCAGCGGACGCCGGCGGGGACATCGTCCGGCGGGCGCACCGCTGTCGGCGCCAGCACCGCCTCGGGCGACGCCGCGATCACCAGCCCGGCGTCGGTGCGGAACGCGCCGACGTAGACCTCGCCCATGCGCGCGTCGATCGCGGCCAGGATCCAGCGGCCGTGCGCGTCGGGGACAGTGCCGGCGTCTTCGGCCCTGCCACTGCCTCCCGGCGCGGCGTCGGCGACCGGCGCCTCCCCGTCCGCCGCCAGCGCGCGCATCGAGAGCGTGGCCAGCGTCGACACCGGCACCACCGGCCGGTCCAGCGCCAAAGCAATGCCTTGCGCCACCGACACCGCCAGCCGCACGCCGGTGAACGCGCCAGGGCCGCGCCCGACAGCAATCGCGTCGATCTGCGAGCGCGCCAGCCCGGCGTCGGCGAGCAGCGCCTCGGCCCACGGCAGCGCCAGCTCGGCGTGGCGACGGGGCGCGACTTCGTGGCGCGCGGTCAGCGCACCGTCGACCCACAGCGCGACGGAGCAGGCTTCGGTGGCGGTCTCGAACGCGAGCAGGCGCATGGCGGTCGTCGGCGGCAGGACAGGCCGCGCAGGGTATCGCCGACCGGCCGCAGGCGCGACGTCAGTCGGCGTCGAACGCCGCCGCCGCGAAGAACGCCTGCACGTCGGCGACCTCGCGGGTGCGCGGGAACGGCGGCAGCGAGTCGAGGAACAGCTTGCCGTAGCTCTTGCCCAGCAGCCGCGGGTCGCACAGCACCAGCACCCCGCGGTCGGTCTCGGTGCGGATCAGCCTGCCGACGCCCTGCTTGAGCGCGATCACCGCCTGCGGCAATTGCTCATCGCGGAACGGGTTGCCGCCGGCGCGGCGGATCGCCTCCAACCGGGCCTGGAACACCGGGTCGTCGGGCGCGGCGAACGGCAGCTTGTCGATGACCACCACGCTGAGCGCGGCGCCGGCGACGTCGACGCCCTCGCGGAAGCTGGCGGCGCCCAGCAGCACGCCGTTGCCGGACTCGCGGAACTGCTGCAGCAGCACATTGCGCGGCGCGGTGCCCTGCACGAACAGCGGCCAAGGCCCGCCGCGCAGGTGCTCCGCAGCTTCGCGCAGCGCACGGTGCGACGCGAAGAGCACGAATGCGCGGCCGGCCGATGCCGTCAGCACCGGCAGCAGCGCCTGCGCCACCGCGCCGGTGTAATCGCGCGCCGCGGGTTCGGGCAGCCGCGGCGGCAGGTAGCACAGCGCCTGCCGGGCCCAGTCGAACGGGCTCGGCGCCAGCAGTGTCTTCGGCGACGCCAGCCCGAGCCGCGTGGCGACATGGTCGAACCGACCATCGACCGCCAGCGTCGCCGAGGTGAACACCCACGACGCCATCGATGCCTCGCGGTGTGCCCGCAGCGGCCCCGACACGTCCAGCGGCGTGCGCTGCAGCCGGAAGCCCTTCGGCGACAGCTCGTACCAGCGCACGTCGTCGGCGGGCGCGGCGGGCGCGCGCATGGCCGTCGCCGGCGCGTCCGGATCATGGTGCTCAGCGTCGGGCACGACCACGGTGTCGCCGTCGAAGGCGTCGTCGGCGTCGCCGGACCCACCCACCGCATCCTCGCCGCGCCAGCGGCGCAGGCGGGCCAGCTGGTCGACGCCGCGCGCGTGGCAGGCATCGAAGCCCGGCGCTGATTCGCGGAGCGGCGCCAGCGCCTCCGTCATGCGGCATAGCGCGGCGTCCAGCGCATCGAGCGCCTCGACCACCGCGGGATCGGCGTGGGCCTGCGCCTGGGTGCCGCGCAGCGGCAGGCCGTCCATCGCCGCACGCAGCCCGCGGGTCGCGTATTCGAGCTCGCGCGCCGGGCCCTGCAGCACGGCCAGCGCGCCCGGCAGTTCCTTGCATTCGCCCAGCGCGTCGCGCGACAGCTCGGCCAGTGGCCGTGCCGACAGGCCCTCGCCGAAGAACTGCGCCGCGAGCTCCGGCAGCTGGTGCGCCTCGTCCACCACGAACGCCTGCGCACCAGGCAATATCTCGCCAAACCCCTCCTGCTTCAGCGCCAGGTCGGCCAGCAGCAGGTGGTGGTTGACGACCACCACATCGGCGGTCTGCGCGCGCTGCCGCGCCTGGACCACGAAGCAGTCGCCCCAGAACGGGCATTCGCTGCCGAGGCAGTTGTCCGCGGTGGAGGTGACCATCGGCAGCAGCGGCGAGTCTTCGGGCAGCGCCTCGAGCTCGGCGAGGTCGCCCATGCGCGTGCGCCCCGACCACGCGACGATGCGCTGGAACTGCGACACCTGCTCGCGCGAGGACAGGCGCGGCTCGCCGCGGCTGCGCTCCAGCCGGTAGCGGCACAGGTAGTTGGCGCGGCCCTTCAGCAGCGCGGTCTTCAGCCCGGTGCCGAGCGCGTCGCGCACGCGCGGCAGGTCGCGGTGGTAGAGCTGGTCCTGCAGCGCGCGGGTGCCGGTCGAGACGATGGTCTTCATCCCCGACAGCAGCGCGGGCACCAGGTAGGCGAACGTCTTGCCGGTGCCGGTGCCGGCCTCGGCCAGCAGCACCTCGCGGCGCTGGAACGCCTCCGCGACCGCCGCCGACAGGTCCTGCTGCGCCGGGCGCGGCGCGAATCCCGGGAT
>PPFU01000210.1_pt1 | contig 71188 bp, 64 predicted proteins | sample 1535991 | NCBI WGS metagenome assembly PPFU01 (sample SAMN04901290, study PRJNA319586) | Hypolithon metagenome, whole genome shotgun sequencing project. | isolation source: Antarctic Hypolithon | place: Antarctica: Miers Valley | collected 2014
TCGGGTTCGGGTTCGGGTTCGGGTTCGGGTTCGGGTTCGGGTTCGGGTTCGGGTTCGGGTTCGGGTTCGGATTCGGATTCGGATTCGATGCGGATGTCAGGACGGTCGCGGCGCCGGCGGGGCGCCAACGCGGCGCTTCGGGATCGCGGCCACCGGTTGGTCAGGGCAGGCGCGCGTAGGCCGGCAGGGTCAGGAAGTCTTCGAGCACCGGGCTCTGGGTCAGCGCGTCGAGCAGCGCGATCGCCTCGTGCACGCGGTCGGCGCCTGGGATCGCCGCGCCTGCCAGCGTCGACGGCAGGTTGAGCAGCGCCCGCTCCAGCAGCACGCCGTCGACCGGCGTGCCGTCGTCGAGATGCAGCGGGGTCCGGTCGGCGGCGTCGCCACGCGTGTCGCCCGCCACCGGGTCGGCGTGGTGCAGCCACTGCCACAGCTGCGCCCGGGCGATCTCGGCGGTCGCGGCGTCCTCCATCAGCGAGTGGATCGGCACGCAGCCGCTGCCGTCGAGCCACGCCGCCAGGTAGCGCACGCAGACCTCGACGTTGCCGTCGAAGCCCTGCCGCGTGATCGTGCCCACCGGCGTCGCGAGCAGGTGGTCGCGGGTGACCGCCACGTCGTCGCGCCGGCGGTGGTGCTGGTGCGGGCCGGGCATGCGGGCGTTGAAGATCGCGCGCGCCGGCTGGATCAGCGCCGGATGCGCCACCCAGGTGCCGTCGTGGCCGGCGTCGACCTCACGCCGTTTGTCGGCCTCCACCCGCGCCATGGCCGCGTCGTTGGCGGTGGCGTCGCCCGCGATCGGGATCTGCGCGGCCATGCCGCCCATCGCATGCGCGCCGCGGCGGTGGCAGGTCTGCACGAGCAGCTCCGAATACGCCTTGAGGAACGGCTGCGTCATCGTGACCTGCGCGCGCTCCGGCAGCACGCGGCTGCGATGCGCGCGCAGCGTCTTGATGTACGAAAAGATGTAGTCCCAGCGCCCGCAGTTCAGCCCGGCGACCCGGCTGCGCAGCGCGTGAAGGATCTCGTGCATCTCGAAAGCGGCCGGCAGCGTCTCGATCAGCACGGTCACCTTGATCTGACCCGTCGGCAGGCCCAGCGCGCTTTCGACGTGCGCCAGCACCGCGTCCCACAGCGCCGCCTCCTCCATCGACTGCAGCTTCGGCAGGTACAGGTAGGGGCCACGGTCCTGCGCCATGAGCGTCGCCGCGCTGTGGAACGCGAACAGCCCGGCGTCGAAGAGGCTCGCCGACATCGGCGCGCCGTCCACGACCACGTGCTTCTCTTCCAGGTGCCAGCCACGCGGGCGCACGATCAGCACCGCGCGCTCTGCGTCGGGCCGCAGCGCGTAGCGCTTCCCGCCCGGAGCCTCGAACGCCAGCGTGCCGGCGACCGCGGCGCGCAGCGCGCGCTGGCCAACCAGGAGGTTGTCCCACGTCGGCGATGTCGAATCCTCGAAGTCGGCCATGTAGCAGCTGGCGCCGGCGTTCAACGCGTTGATGACCATCTTCGGATCGACCGGGCCGGTGATCTCCACCCGGCGGTCCTGCAGCGCGGCGGGCAGCGGCGCCACGGTCCAGTCGCCGTCGCGGATGGCGCGGGTGTCGGCACGGAAGTCGGGCAGCGCGCCGGTGTCATAGCGGGCCTGGCGGACGGCGCGGTCGCGCAGCAGCGCCTGGCGCGTGCCGTCGAAGCCTCGATGGAGGTCGGCGAGGAACGCGATCGCGTCCGCCGTCAGCAGCCCGTCCTCTGTTCCGCCGGGGTGGACGGCGACGGCCGCGTCCATTGCTTCGTGCCCCGCCTGCGTTTCCCGTACTGCCGACATGCGCTGATCCCGCTGCTGGTGGATCCGCACCATCCGCCCGGGTACGGTATTTGACAAGGCAGTTTTAGCAATCAGACGGATCAGTTCCGCTTATAGTTACGTCCTGCATGGCCCACGACCGAACCGTTCCGCCGCGCTTCGCCTACAAGGGCGACCGCCTCAAGCCGCTGCGCGCCTTCTGCCAGACCGTCCGGCTGGGGTCGGTATCGCGGGCGGCAGAGGCGCTGTACGTCAGCCAGCCGGCAGTGACGCTGCAGCTGCAGGCGCTGGAGCGCGACATGGGCGTGCGCCTGTTCGAGCGCAGCGGGCGGCGGCTGTTGCCGACCCGCGAGGGCGAGGCGCTGTACGCGCTGGCGCGGCCGCTGGTCGAGGGCATCGACGGGCTCGACGGGGCCTTCCGGGAGCAGCTACAGGGGATGGATGCGGGCGAGCTGCATGTCGCCGCGGGCAGCTCGACCATCCTCTACCTGCTGCCGCGGATCGTCGCCGCGTTCCGCGCGGCGCACCCCGAAGTGCGGCTGACGCTGCACAATGTCACCGGCGCGGGCGGGCTGGACCTGCTGCGCAGCGACGAGGTCGACCTCGCGGTCGGCTCGATGCTCGACGTCCCCGCCGACCTCGGCTACGCGCCGATCTACCACTTCGCGCCGATGCTGATCACGCCCATCGACCACCCGCTGGCGACGGCGCCGTCGCTGCGGCTGCAGGACCTGTCTCCGTACGGCCTGATCCTGCCGCCGAAGCGGCTGACCACATACCGGCTGGTGGACCTGGTGTTCCAGCGCCACCGCGTGCCCTACACCGTGGCGCTGGAGGTTGGCGGCTGGGAGGTGATCAAGCAGTACGTGGCGATGGGGCTGGGGATCAGCATCGTCACCTCGATCTGCCTCACCGACGCCGACCGCGAGCGGCTGACCGCGCGCTCGCTGGCGGAGTGGTTCCCACCGCGCAGCTACGGCGTGGTGCTGAGGCGCGGCAAGTACCTGTCGCCGCAGGCGCGCGCGTTCACCGACCTGATCCAGCCGGACCTGTTCGTGCGCCGTGGCCACGACGACACCGGGCCTTCCGAGCGCTGACGCCGCAGGCGCGCCGGCTCAGGTGGTGTCGCGGTTCTTGCCCTGGAACGGCCGGTACCACGCGCGCAGTGCGGCGATGTCGGCGTCCATGTCGTCGCTGAGGTGGAATAGCGGCCCGAAGCCGACGATGCGGTCCGGGTAGTGGAAGTACAGCCGCAGCACCGGCACGTTGGCGGCCTTCGCGATCTTCCAGAAACCGGTCTTCCAGCGCTCCACGCGCTTGCGCGTTCCCTCCGGCGCCAGGCCGAACCAGAGCCGGTCGCTGGCGCGGATCTCGGCCACCGCCTGCTCGACCACGCCACGCGCGTAGCGACGGTCGACCGGCCTGACGCCCAGCCTGCGCAGTACCCAGCCCAGCACTGGGATCCGGAACAGCGAGTCCTTGCCGAGCACGCGGATATCCACGCCCAGCGCCAGCTTGGTCGCGAACCCCCAGACGCCGTCCCAGTTGGACGAGTGCGGCGCACCGATCAGCACCAGTTTGGGGACGTCGGGCAGCTCGCCGACCACGCGCCAGCCGCCGGCGCGCAGCACCGCGCGCGCGATCCAACGCACGACCGGACTGTGGCCCAGCCTGGGCGCGCTGGGCGGCAGCGCCACCAGTCCCATGGGCACGTCGCTCTCGGGCGTCGCCGCCATCTCTCGCCCTCAGTCCCACTCGCGCGTGGCGCGACCGCGCTTGATGGTACTGCGTTCGCGCTTGGCGCCGAGGCGCCGCTCCTTCGACCCGCGCGTGGGTCTGGTCGCCACCCGCGGCGTCGGCGCGCGCAGCCCCGAGGCGATGAACACCGCCAGCCGCTCGCGCGCATCCTGCCGGTTGCGATCCTGGGTGCGGAAGCGCTGTGCGCTGATGACGAACACGCCGTCGTCGGTGATGCGGCGGTCGCGCTTGGCCAGCAGCCGCTCCCGCACCGGTTCCGGCAGCGACGGCGAGCCCGCGATGTCGAAGCGCAGTTCGACCGCGGTCGCGACCTTGTTGACGTTCTGTCCGCCCGGCCCGGACGCGCGCACGAAGCGCTCGACCAGCTCGTCTTCGGGGATCTGCAGCGGCGGCGGCGCGGTGCTCATGGTCGGCGCCGATTGTAATGACGCAGGCTGACGAGCGCTGCGCGCGATGCTCAGCGGCCGTCGCCGGCGACGTCATGGCCCGCCGCGGCCGCGTCCACCGCGGCGGCGCCGTCGGCGAACAGGGCCATCGCGCGCGCGAATTCCGCATCCACCGGCGCGGTCACGCGCATGGCGCGGCCGTCGAACGGATGCGGGAACGCCAGCGTCTGCGCGTGCAGCAGCATGCGATGGATGCCCAGCACCCGGAACTGGCGGTTGTGGCGACCATCGCCGTGGCTGGTGTCACCGACGAGATGGTGCGACAGATGCTTTAGGTGGCGGCGGATCTGACGGAAGCGACCGCTGACCGGCGACGCCCGCAGCAGCGCATAGCGCGACGTGTCGAAGCCGGCGGATGGCAGCGCGAGCTCGGTGGTCGCCAGCCGCGCGAAGTGCGTGACCGCCGGCTTCTTCACCGGCTTGCCCGGGCCGCCGTCGAGCGCGTGATCGACGGTGAACGCGGTGTCCGCCGGCCAGCCGCGGCAGACTGCGAGGTAGCCCTTCTCGACCGCGCCCGCCATCAGCGCGCGGCCCAGCGCCGACGCGCTGTCGCGGTCGAACGCCAGCAGCAGGCAGCCGCTGGTGGCGCGGTCCAGCCGATGGACCAGGAACACCTGGCGCCCGAACTGCGCGCGCAGCCGGTGGGCCGCGAAATCGGTCTCGCCGCGCGCCAGCGCGCTGTCGTGCACCATCAGCCCGGCCGGCTTGTCGACGACCGCCAGCTGGTCGTCGGCATAGACGGTGCGCAGCGCGGTGGGCAGCGCCGGCATCGCGACGTCGGCATCTGATGCGTGGCCCGCGCCCGCAGGCGGCTCGCCAGCGATCGTCATGTCTGCTGCCGCAGGGCGTCCGGCGCGCACGCCGCGCTCAGCGCCGCGGCCACGCCGCCAGCAGCGCCCAGAGCCCGCCGAGCCCCGCGATCCACGCCGCCGCCGGCACCGACAGCACGCGCGGGCCACCGGCCTCGAAGCCGTACAGCACGGTCGCCACCACCAGCAGGCCGACACCGAGGATCGCCGCCACGATGCGCCGCTGCATCGACTTCAGCGCCAGCACCAGCTCGCCGAGGTCCTTGGAGCGCAGCGCCAGCTCGTGCCGGCCCTCGACCTGCTGCGTCAGCCAAGCGTGCACCAGCCGCGGCATGTCAGGCGCATGCGTGATCACCTCCGGCAGTCGCTTGCGGAACTCGCCCGCGAGCCGCGCCGGGCTGTAGCGCTCGACCAGGATCCGCTCCAGCACCGGGCGCGCGACCGCCCAGATGTCGAGCTTGGGATCCAGCAGCCGGCCGACGCCCTCGATGTTGAGCAGCGTCTTCTGCAGCAGGATCAGCTGCGGCTGCAGCGTCAGCTCGTAGCGCTGCGCGACGCGGAACAGTTTCACCAGCACCTCGGCCAGCGAGATCTCCGACAGCGGGCGGGTGAAGTACGGCTCGCACACCGAGCGCGCCGCGGCCTCGAGCTCGTCGATGCGGATATGCGCCGGCATCCAGCCGGCCTGCACGTGCAGCTCGGCGATGCGCCGGTAGTCGCGGTTGAAGATCGCCATGAAGTTCTCGGCGAGGTAGTACTGGTCCTCGCTGGAGAGCTGTCCCATGATCCCGAAATCCAGCGCGATGAAGCGCGGGTTCGCGCGGCGCGCCGGGTCCGTGTCGACCCAGATGTTGCCGGCATGCGCGTCGGCGTGGAAGAAGTTGTCGCGGAACACCTGGGTGTAGAACACCCGCACGCCCTTGGCCGCCAGCGCGCGGCGGTCGATGCCCGCGGCGTCGATCGCGGCGATGTCGTCGCTGGGGATGCCACGCACGCGCTCCAGGGTCAGCGCGCGCTCGCCGGTGTGGCTCCACACCGGCTCCGGCACATAGAGGTCGTCCGACCCGATCCAGTTGCGGCGCAGGACCGAGGCGTTGGCGCCCTCGCGCTGCAGGTCGAGCTCGGCTGCCAGCGTGGATTGGATCTCGGCCACGATCTCGCGCGGACGCAGCTTGTCGGCGTGCGGATGGGTGCGGTCGACCAGCGAGGCGATGTTGTTGAGCAGCGCGATGTCGCCGGCGATCTGGCGCTCGATGTCCGGGCGCAGCACCTTGACCACGACCTCGCGCCCGGGCTTGCCGTCGGCCGGCCACAGCGTCGCCGCGTGCACCTGCGCGATCGACGCGGACGCCAGCGGCGTGGTCTCGAAGGTCTCGAAGGCTTCCGCGATGCTGCGTCCCAGCGAGGCCTCGACGATTGCGCGCGCGGCCTGGCCGTCGAACGGCGCCACGCGGTCCTGCAGTTGCGACAGCTCGTCGGCGACGTCGGCCGGCACCAGGTCGCGCCGCGTCGACAGGATCTGCCCGAACTTGACGAAGATCGGCCCCAGCTCCTGCAGCGCCAGCCGCAGGCGGGCACCGCGCGACTGCGCCGCGATCGCGGCCGCGGCGCGCGGCACGAACGGCCGCATCAGCTTGAGCCAGCGCTCCGCGGGCGTTCCGTCGAGGAGGTCGTCGAGCCGGTAGCGCAGCAGCACGCGGCCGATGCGCGTGGCGCGCGCGACGCCCTTCACGCCGACGGGTCCGCGTCGCCGAGCCGCGCGACGCGTGCGGCGATGCGCTCGACGTCGTCGCGCAGCGCATCGACGTCGTCATGGAAGGCCTCGAGCTCGTCGCGGCCGACCACGTCGCGCGACTCCTCCACCACGTACTCCGCGGCGGTCGCGGCGAGGTCGGTGCCGGCGGCGCGCGCCTGGCCAAATGCGGCCGCGACCGCATTGGCGACCTGCACGCCGACGACGTCGCCCAGCACCACGGTGAACGGCCGCTGCCAGTCGGGATCGAAGCGGCGGGCCAGCCGCTGCAGCTGCTGCGCGAGCTCGGCGTCGCCCTCAATGCGCAGCCGCCCCGCCGGCGTCGCGCCCTGGCCGCGGCTCCCGAGCAGCCCCGGCACCTGCGCCAGCAGCCCGCCGAGCGTGCTGCGCACTGACAGGTCGGCAGCGTCGTCGACGTCGGCCGGGCCCACGCGCAGGCGATCGCAGTCCACCGTCAGCCGCAACGCGAGCGCGGGCGCCGCGAGGTGCAGGGCGACGCTGCGACCGTGCAAGGCGGCGACCGCGGCGCGGGTGTCCTCGTCGAGCGCGAGCGCGCGGTTGAGCGCGGATTCCAGCGCGCGGCCGGCCAGCGGCTTGAGGGCGTCGAACGGGGAAGCAACCATGCCGCTAGTCTACCCGCCGCCCCGCGCGCCCCTCGCGCGGAGCGACTCCCGCCCACTGGCTGCGTCGCGTCCGCCTCAGCGACGCTACGTTCGCCGGCCGCGCGTCAACCACCCGACGCCGTGCCCGGCACATGGGCGGAGCTGGAGGCATCGCCGCGCAGCGACGCCCCCAGCACCGCCAGTCCTTCCGCAGTCGATACGCGCGGCCGATAGCCGAAGTCGCGCGTCGCTGGCGCCATGTCGTACCAGTGCGTGGTGCTGAGCTGCTCGGCGAGGAACCGGGTCATCGGCGGCTCGCCGGGCAGCGGCAGCAGCGTCCACGCCGCCTCGCACGCTGCGCCGATCGCGAACGCGGCACCGAACGGAATGCTGCCGGCGACCTCCGGCGCGCCAGCCGCGCGCAGCAGCGAATTGATGATCCCGCGCACCGGCAGTGGTTCGCCGTTGCTGATGAAGTACGCGCGGCCCGCACACGCGGTGCCGGGTCCCAGGTGCGCGAAGGCGTCGAAGTGCGCCTGCGCGGCGTTGTCGATATAGGTGGTGTCGATGACGTTGTCGCCGCCGCCGACGAAGCGCAGCCGGCCGGCGCGCGCGCGCTCGACCAGCCGCGGCAGCAGCTGGTTGTCGCCGGGACCCCAGATCAGCCGCGGCCGCAGCGCGACCGTGGCCAGCGCGGCGTCGTTGGCGGCCAGCACCGCCTGTTCCGCGACCAGCTTGGTCTGCGCGTACGGCGCCTTGAAGCCGCTGCCGTAGGGCACGCTGTCGGCGGTGCCGCCCGCGACCGGGTGCGTCGCGCGGTGGGTCACGCTGGGCGTGGAGGTGTACACCAGCCGGCCGACGCCGTGCGCGCGGCAGGCGGCGATCACGTTTTCGGTGCCGACGACGTTCGCCGCGTGGTAGCTGACGTGGCTGCCCCAGGCGCCGGCCTTGGCGGCGTTGTGGAACACCGCGTCGATGCCGTCGCACGCGGCGAGCACCGCGGAGGCGTCGGCCAGGTCGCCCTGCCGCTGGCGCACGCCGAGCGCGTCCAGTGCCGGGTAGTGCCCACGGTTGAAGCTGGTCACCGCGTGCCCGCGCGCGACCAGCCCGCGGCACAGCGCCTGGCCGAGGAAGCCTCCGCCGCCGGTCACCAGCAGGTTCATTCCGATGCCTCCTGCGTGGCGTGGCGCTGCGCGCGACGCAGCGCGCCGACTGCCCACGCCGCGAGCTTTTCGCGACCGATCTTGGCGTTGTGGCGGATGTCGACCGGGAACGCGCGCGGATGGTGCAGGAAGCTCTCGACCCGAGCGGTATGCACGTGGCCTTCGCCGAGGTGCCGCAGCTCGCCGGCGATGCGCGGCCACTCCGCACCGGCGACGCCCGGCCGCAGTTCGACGCACAGCACCGGCCTCTGCGCACCCGCGGTGCCGACGCCCACCAGCGCCGTGCGGCGCACGTCGGCGTGCACGTCGAACACCGGCTCGACCTGCTCGGTGCATAGCGTCCAGCCCGCGCCGACGACGCGCTGCGTCTTGCGGCCGCAGAACCACAGCCGGCCGTCGCCATCGAGGTAGCCGAGGTCGCCCATGCGGTGGACGACTCGCGCGGCGCCTTCGGCAAGCGCCTCATGGATCTTCGCCGCTCGCGTCTGCGCGTCGCGCCGGAAGTAGCTGTCCGTGGCGCTGGGCCCGGCCACCGTGATCTCGCCCACCTGCCCCGGCTTGACCTCGAGCGAGGGCGACCATTGCGCGATCGGCGCATCGTCGACCGCGATGATGCGCACCTCGTTCGGCGGCACTGGCCGGCCGACGCAGGTGCCGGCACCGGCCTCGGTGCGCGCGCGCAGCGACACCAGCTCGCGGCCCTCGATCACCGCCACCGGCAGGCATTCGGTGGCGCCGTACGGCGTCCAGAACTGCGCGTCGTCGGGCAGCAGCGCGCGGATGCGCGCGACGACATCCGCCGGCACAGGCGCGCCGGCCGAGGTCACGCGGGTCACCGTCGCCAGCGGCCGGCCGTGGTCGGCCAGCACCCGCATCAGCGCCGGCGAGCCGAACAGCTGGGTGACGCCGAAGCGGTCGATGGCGGCGTGCAGCCTCGTCGGGTCGGCGTCGGCGGGCCGCGTGGGGTCCATGTCCGGGATGATCGACGTCAACCCCAGCGCCGGGTCGAACAGCGCGAACGGCGGGAACGTCGGCAGGTCGATGCCGCCGGCCTCAAGCCCGAACGCGTCGCGCAGCATCGCGACCTGCGCGGCGAAGTGGCGATGCCGGTAGACCACGCCCTTGGGCACGCCGGTGGAGCCGCTGGTGAACAGGATCGCGGCGACGTCGCCGCCGGCGGTGTCGACCAGCTGCGGTCCGGCAGCGGCACCGGCTGCCTCGACCGCGGCGAGGGTCGCATCGGCCAACCACGCGCGCGCGCCGGTGGTGATCCGCACGCGCGCCGCCGGCGACCAGCGAAGCAGCACACGCGCGGTGTGTGCCAGCGGCACGCCGATGAACGCCTGCGGCTCGGCCTCGCCGAGGCACTGGCGCAGCGCGCGCCGGTCGATGCCCGGGTCGACCAGCACCGGCACCGCGCCGGCCTTGAACAGCGCGAACATCGCCAGGAAGAACTCCGGCGTCGGCCGCAGCATTACCACCACGCGCGCGCCGCGGGCGATGCCGAACGTCGCCAGGCCGGCGGCGATCGCGTCACTGCGCGCGTCGAGCTGGGCGTAGCTCAGCGACACGTCGTAGGCACCGCGCGGACCGGGGCAGCGGATCGCGGCCTGCGCGGGGCGCTCGGCGGCCAGGCGTGGCAGCGCGGCGGCGATGTTGCAGGGCGCGGCAGTGGCGGTGGCGGTGGACGTCATCGCCGCAAGCTTACCGGCTGCGGTGTGCGCGCCCGGGGCCCCACCGCGGCCTGGTCACGTCGTCTCCCTCGGCGGCGCCGCTCGCACGTCGAACGGCAGGGTCTTCGTCCGCCGGGCAGGCCGGCGCGGCGCCTTAGACCTGCTGCAACCGCCACAATGCGCGACCCCGCCACCACGCGATCGCCGATGCCGCCCGCCGCCGCGTCCCACCCCTGCCTCGCCTGCGGCGCCTGCTGCGCGCATTTCCGCGTTGGCATGCACTGGTCGGAGACCGACCTCGCCACCCCCGGCGGCGTGCCGGTGGCGTTGACCGAGCCCTTCGGACCGCACGCCGCGGTGATGCGCGGCACCTGGGAGCGCGCGCCGCGCTGCGTGGCGCTGAATGCGCGCATTGGCGAAGCGTCGCGCTGCACGATCCACGACCGCCGGCCGCCTGCGTGCCGCGCCGTCAACGCGTCGTGGGAGTCCGGCGCCGCCGACGCGCAGTGCGACCGCGCGCGCGTCGCGCACGGGATGCGTGCGCTGCAGCCCGGAGACTGGCCGGCGCGCGGCTGACCACCGGTGGCGTCAAAAGACGCCATCTGGCAGCGGAACCGGGACTGCCTGGCTGCTGGCTACAGCAGGTGGCGAGGCGTGCTCAGGGCGGATGCGTGTCGAGAAACGCACGGATCGCCGGCACCAGCACCGCGTGCCTATCCTCCAGCACGTAGTGTCCGGCATCGTCGAACGCGTGCACCTCCGCCTGCGGCAGCGCGGCCTTGAAGCCGGCCAGGAAATGGTGGTCGAACACGAAGTCCTTGAGCCCCCAGCCGATGAACGCCGGCCGGTCGGCGAACCCGGGCAGCCGGCGTCCGGCTTCCTCGAGCAGCGCCCACGCGCGGTCACCTTCGCGCAGCGGGATGTCCTGCATGAAGCGCAGCGTGCTGATCGCCTCGCGCCACCCGTCATAGACGCCGGCGTACGCATCACGCACGTCCTTCGGCAGCGACCGCTGCGTGCCGAACCACGCCGCCCCGCCCGCGAACAGGTTGAAGCGTCGAATGAGATAGCCGCCAATGCGCGAATCGCGTCCTAGCGACAGCTGCCACGGCATCGGCTTGCCCGCCGGCAGCGGGAACGCCGCGGTGTTGGTGATCACCAGCCGCTTCACCTGCGCGGCATGCGACAGCGCCCAGCCGAAGCCGACCATCCCGCCCCAGTCGTGCACCGCCAGCGTGACCGGGGTGCTGTCGTCGACGCCGGCGTGGCACAGCAGCGCCTCGAGGTCGTCGATACGCGACTGCAGCGTGTAGTCGTAGGTGCCGGCATGCGCCGCAGGCTCCGCTGGTGGCAGCGTGCCGCCGCCATCGTCGGGCCTGTCCGACAGTCCCATGCCGACATGGTCGGGCACGATGCAGCGGTAGCGGTCGGAGAGACCGGCGACCAGGTGCCGCCAGTAGTAGCTCCACGACGGATTGCCGTGCAGCATCACCACCAACTCGCTGGCACGTCCGTCGACGGCGGGCGGGCCCTCGTCGAGGTACGACATTGCGATGCCGGGGCGCACGGTGAAGCGCTGCGGGGTGAAGGGGTAGTCGGGAAGGTTCAAAGTGTGTCCCGCGCTGCCACAACGAAAGAAAATGGCCGTTATCTTTACCTTGGGGAACGATTTCAGCGCTGTGAGGAGAGGCGTCCCGTTGCCGCTGTGTCGCGAAGCCCCAGCTGCCGCTCCGCGTCGCGCCGCTGCAGCAGGCAGACCAGAGTATCGCGGTCGAGATGGTGGTAGCGCGCCACGTCAGGCCACCGCGCCCGTGGCTGCGGCGGCGCCATCCGCACGGCCGAGCAGCGCAAACAGCGGGCGGTTGACGTAATAGTTGTTGCGGCCAACACGCAGCTTTTCGAGCACGCCGTCTGCGGCAAGCGTGTCGAGGTACTTGGTGGCCGTCTGTCGCGACACCCCGAGCTCGCGCTGAACGAACTCGACGCGCGTGTAGGGATGGGTAAAGAGGTTGTTGATCAGGTCTTGACTATAGAAGCGGTAGCCGTCGCGGATGCGCTGCTTGGTGGTCTGCAGCAGGGACTTGATGGCCTGGATTGTCTGGATGGTGTCGGTGGCGGTGTCGGCCACGGCCTCGAGGATGTACGTCACCCATTGCTCCCATGCACCGTCGTCGCGCACGGCCTGCAGCAGGCGGTAGTAATCGGGCTTGGTGCGAACGATGTGCCGACTGAGGTAGAGGACCGGGATGTCCAGCAAGCCTTCCTTCACCAGATAGAGCACGTTGATGATCCGACCCGTGCGGCCATTGCCGTCGTAAAACGGATGGATGCTTTCGAACTGGTGATGGATCAGCGCCATGCGGATGAGCGGATCGACGGCACGCGAGGGCTCATCGTGGATGAATCGCTCCAGTTCACCCATCAACCGCACGACTTCGCACGCATCCTGCGGTGGCTCGTACACGAGGCGCCCAGCTCCATCTCTCAGAGCGGTTCCGGGCAACTTGCGGAACCCCGCGTGGTTGCACTCCAACTCCTCCTGGATGCCGAGGATCGTATTGAGGGTCAACAGGCCCGAATCGCGAACCTGCGCGAATCCGGCGCGCAGCGCCTGCCTGTAACGCAGTACCTCTTTGACGGCAGTACCGGAGGCGTCGGCGGCGTCTTCATCGCGGTAGAGATCGTCCTGCGTGGTGACGATGTTCTCGATGGCGGAGCTGTCACGCGCTTCCTGCAGCGTCAGGGTGCTGATCAGGATGCCCTGATTCGGAATGCTGGCAGCGACGCCCTTGAGTTCGGCAAGGCTGCGACTGGCGGCATTGAGTTGCTTGAGGATCGGAGCGGTCTCGAACCGGCCCACGTCGAGTGCTTGGAGCGGAGGGATGCTCATGCTGGCCTCGTCGTGTATAGAAATCGCCTTTTTATATATACATTGAGCGGGACGTGTCCAGCTTTCTCCGATTTTTGTACACGCGACCTACTGCGGCCGGGCCGGGCCAGCATGGGCAGCCACAGGGTCGGGCTCTCAGCACACTGCAAGGAGCCAAAGCCAAGCGTCGCTGAGACCTACCAGACCACTTCCGCCATCGAGCAGTTCAGCCCCGAGCCGATGCCGAGCAGCGCGACCCGGTCGCCCTTCTTCAGCCGGCCCATCTCGCGCAGCTTCGACAGCACGATCGGCACCGACGCCGGCCCGATGTTGCCGTGCTCGCCGAAGATCGTCATGACCTTCTTCGGGTCGATGCCGAAGGCCTGGATGAAGGCCTGCGTGTGCACCTTGCTGACCTGGTGGATGACGAACTCGTCGAGCTCCTCGACCGCCCAGCCCAGCCCCACCTTGGCGGCGAGGAACGTCTTCTGCGCCAGCTTCATGCCCTCGATCAGCAGCATCCGGGTGTCGGTGACCATGCGGTCCAGGTTGCCCCGGCACAGGCCGTTCCACTCGGTGGCCGCGCGGGTGACGCCGCCGCGGTAGCGCGGCGCGCCCGGCGCCAGCTCGGCGCGCGCCAGCACCATGCCGGCCGCGCCGCAGCCCAGCGTCAGTGTCGCCATCTCGTTGCGGAACTGGTCGGCGGTGACCTCGGGCGACAGCAGCCGCTCCATGGTCTTTTCATATGCCAGGTTCGCGGTTTCGCCGTCAACCACCAGCGCGTAGTCGATCTCACCGCGCTCGATCATGCGGCTGGCGATGTCCATGCCGTTGATGAAGGCCAGGCAGGCGTTGGCGACGTCGAAGTTCTGGCACATGTCGGACATGCCGAGGTTGCCGCTGACGATGCTCGCGGTGCTCGGCTCGAGGTAGTCGCGGCTGACCGAGGTATTGACCAGCAGGCCGACCCGCGACGGGTCGATCCCGGCGTCGGCCAGCGCCTTGACGCCGGCGAGCGTGGCCGCGTCGGAGGCCAGCATGTTGTCGTCCCACAGCCGGCGCGCGTGGATGCCGGCGACGTCCTGCAGTACGTCGGTGGTGATGCCGAGGCGGTCGAGGGTCGGCTTGAGCCGCTCGTTGATCTCGTCGGACGTCAGCCGGCGCGGTGCGTCGATGTGCGCCAGGCCGGCAATCGCAACGTGTTGGAACAGCATGGGTGGGCCGCCGGCTGCGCAAAAGGCCGGCTAGGGTACCGGCTCGGCCGCGACGGCGCACTCACGCACGGGTCGCGGCCGGGCGGCCGCCTGCGCGGCGCGCGTAGCGCAGGGGCTGCCCGCGGCGTCAGCGGCCGCAGCGGAACGCAGCGAAGCGCTGGCTGCCGCGCAGCGGCTCACCCAGTGGGCTGATGGTGTCGGCGTTCAAGCCGGGCGCCTCGTTGCGTGCCAGCGTCTCCAGTTCCTCGCGCACGCGCACGTCGTTGCGCTCGATGAACGCGATGCTGTGCTTGACCGACACCTCGACTTCGCCCCGCTTCTCGCAACCGGTCGGCGGCGCAGCGGCGATGCGGACCGCCGAGGCGCCAGGTGCCATGTGCACCCACGTGCAGCCGCTGGCGGCGAGCAGGGTGGACAGCAGCAGCGCGGACGACAGGGACTTGTTCATGGCGGAGCTCCGGAAACGGAATGGGGGGAGTGCAGAGGGACAGCTGGGAGCTCGTATCCGCAATGGTGCGGCTCGCCATTGGACCGGTGCGAACACCCGCATTGTCACCGTGCCAGCCCGCTGGCGACAGGCTGGGTGGCGCCGTCCGCCCACACGACGGGGTCGACGTTCAGTCGCCGGCACCATCGGCATCGCGGCCATCGGCACTGCCGGCATCGCGCGGTGCCGCGAACCGTGCACCGGCGTCCGGCGCGATGGCGCCCGCTTCCTGCCCCGGCTCCGCTGCACCTGGTGATGCGCCATCCGAGACGGGACCACCATCGGCATCGACCACCGTGACCTCGCCGAAGCCCAGCGCGCGGATCGGCGCCGCGATCTCGCGCAGGTCGCCGACGACGACCCAGGTCAGCGTATCGGGATCGATCGTGCGCGCGGCCCCGGCGACCTGGGCCGGGGTCATCGCCTCGATCTCGGCGCGGCGGCGGAATACGTAGTCGTCCGGACGGTCGTAGCGCACGATCGCGCCGATCGTCGCCAGCACCGTCGATGCGGTCTCGTACGCACCCGGCAGGCTGCGCGTGGTGATGGCCTGGATGCGAGCGACCTCGATGGCGGTGGGCGGGGTCGCCCCGCTGGCGAACCGCGCGATCTCGTCGCGCATCTCGCGCATCGCGTCCGCGGTGCGGTCGATCTGCACCGGGGCGGACGCCATCCACGGACGCGGGCCCAGCGCCGGCGATGCGCCGCTGCGCGCACCGTATGACCAGTGCTTGTCCTCGCGCAGGTTCATGTTGAGCCGCGAGGTGAAGTCGCCGCCGATGACGCCATTGGCGATGTCGAAGCGGTTGGCGCCCTCGTCGCGCGACGACGGCACCACCTGCGCGGCGATGATGTTGGCCTGCACCGCGCCGGGCTGGTCCACCAGCACGACGCGCGCGGTCGCGGGCCGTGCGACGTCCGCCACCGCCGGAACCGGAGGCGGTGGCGACGAGACCCGCCAGTCGCCGAAATGGCGCTCCAGCAGCGGCACGATGTCGGCGAGCGTGGTGTCGCCGACGACCATCAGCGTGGCGCCGTCCGGGCGCACCCAGTCGCGGTGGAACGCCTGCAGGTCCGCACGCGTCAGCGACGCGATCGCGGCCTCGGTGCCGCTGCCTGTGAGCGGGATTGCGTACGGGTGGCCGTCGCCGTAAAGCAGCGGCGGCAGCACACGCATCGCGACGCTATCCGGCCGCGCCTTCTCCTGCGCGATGCCGGCGATCCAGGTCGCGCGGACGCGGGCGATGGCGTCGTCGTCGAACCGCGGCCGCCGCAGCATGTCGGCGTACAGCGCCAGCGACGCGTCGAGCCGGTCGGTCAGCGCCGACAGGTAGGCGCTGCCGCCGTCGAGCGAGGCGCCGGCCGCCATCATTGCGCCGAGCGACTCCACGGCCTCGGCGAACGCCAGCGCATCGCGGTCGCCCGCGCCCTCGTCGAGCAGCGCCATGGTGAAGCTGGCGGTGCCCGGTCGGCGGCCCTGGTCGGCGGAATAGCCGCCGCCGAACGCGTAGCTCATCTGCACCACGGGCACCTCGCGCCGCTGCGCGAGGACCACGGCGGTGCCGTTGGACAGCGTGGCGCGCTCCAGCGCGGGGAACTTCAGCGCAGGAAACTCAGTGGCGATCGGGACGCCACTGCTGCGGTCGACGGCCGCCGGCGTGGTGGTGAAGCGCGCCTCCGGCGACGGTGGCGAGAGTGGTTCCGGCGTCGTCGCCGGCGGGTCGGCCAGGGGCGTGCGCTTCCCCGGCACCACCACCAGCGTGTGGTCGCCGCGCGACAGCCAGCGCTCGCCGGCGGCGCGCACGTCCTCCGCCGTCGCCGCCTCCACGTTGGCCAGCGCCACGCGGAAGCAGCCCGGGTCGCCGGTGTAGACCTTGCATTCGGCCAGAGCGTCGGCCTTGCCGCCGAAGCCGCCGATGCGTTCGATGCCGCGCACGAAGCCCGCGCGCTGCGTGGTTTTGGCGCGCGCCAGCTCGGCCTCGGTCGGCCCGCCGGCGAGGAGCCGCGCGAGCTCCTCGTCGAGGATCGCCTCCACGCGCGCCGGGTCGACGCCGGCCTTGACTGTCGCGGTGACGACGAAGTTGGAGCCGAGCTGCTTGGCGGAAGTACCGGCACTCACGCCATCGACGAGGCGCTCGGCGTGCACCAGCCGCCGGTCGAGCCGCGACGAGCGGCTGCCGCCCAGCACCCGCGCCAGCACAGCGAGCCGGTCGAGGTCGGCCCGGCCGACCTCGGCAACGTTCCACGCGCGGTAGATGCGCGCCTGCGGGACCGCGTCCCCTGCAACCTCCCGGGTACTTGCGGCGCGTGCGGCGATGTCGACAGCCGGCTGCGCCATGGTGGGCCCGGCAGGGATGTGGCCGAAGTACTCCACGGCCTTGCGTCGCGCGGTTGCCACGTCGATGTCACCGGCGAGCACCAGCACCGCATTGTTGGGGCCGTACCAGGCACGGAACCAGGCGCGCACGTCGTCGAGGGTGGCCGCGTCAAGGTCGGCCATCGAGCCGATGACCCCGCGGTGGTACGGATGCCCCTCCGGGTACAGCGCCCGGTTGAGCAGTTGCCACGCCTCGCCGTACGGCTGGTTCTCGCCCTGGCGCTTCTCGTTCTGCACGACGCCGCGCTGCTCGTCGAGCGCGGCCTGGTCGACCGCGCCGAGGAAATGCCCCATGCGGTCGGATTCCATCCACAGCGCGGTGTCCAGCGCGGTGGTCGGCACGTTCTGGAAGTAGTTGGTGCGGTCGGTGTTGGTGGTGCCGTTCTGGTCGGTCACGCCCACCTGCTTGAACGGCGCGAAGTACTCATCCGCATGGTGTTCGCTGGCCTGGAACATCAGGTGCTCGAACAGGTGCGCGAAGCCGCTGCGGCCGGCGGGCTCGTCCTTGCTGCCGACGTGGTACCAGACGTTGACCGCGACGATCGGCGCCTTGCGGTCGGTATGCACCACCACGCGGAGGCCGTTGGGCAGCGTGAATTCCTCGAACGCGATGGCGGGCGCGGCGGGCGCTGCCGCACCCGGAACCTGCGCCGGCGTGCTGGTCTGCGCCACGGCTCCCCCCATGCAGGCGAGGGACAGCACGAGCAGCGCGATGGCGGCCCGCGGCGGCGACGGCAAGCGGCGATACGACATGCGGCGGATCCTCGAGCGTCGATGGCGGCCGCCGATGGTAGCCGCTGCGGCGCCTGGCCCGGACGGGCCAAAGGTCCCGGCTCCTTGTCGACGCCTGCGCAACACCGCGTGACGCATCATCCGGGCATGCACACTTCGACCAAAGACACGCGCAAGCGCGTCCTGCTCACCGGCGCCAACCGCGGCCTCGGCCTTGCCCTGGCGACCCGGCTGCTGGCGCGCGGCGACCGCGTGCTGGCCACTTGCCGCGCACCCGCAGCCGCCGACGCGCTCGACGCACTGCGGGACGCGCATCCCGACCACTGCCACATCGTCGCGCTCGACGTGGCCGCGGCCGACGCACCTGTACGGCTTGCCGACGCAGCGCGCGCGTGGCTGGCGGCGGACAGTGACGCGGCGCGGATCGACCTGCTGGTCAACAACGCCGGCGTACTCAAGGCCGGGGAGCGCTTCGGCGGCATCGACGGCGAGGACGTCGCGACCAGCGTCCGCGTCAACGCGGTGGCCCCGCTGCTGCTCACACAGGCGCTGGCACCGCTGCTGGCCGACGGCGCGCGAGTCGCCAACATCTCGTCGCAGCTCGGGGCGATCGGCGGCGTGACCCGCTTCGGCACGCCGAGTTACGCGATCGGCAAGGCGGCGCAGAACATGGCCACCGCGCAGCTGGCGCAGGCACTCGGTGGGCGCGGCATCATCGTGCTGGCGCTGCACCCGGGCTGGGTGCGCACCGACATGGGCGGGACCGATGCGCCGTTGGCGCCGGAAGCGGCGGCTGCGGGGGTGCTCGAGGTCATCGACGGCAGCGACGACGCCGACAACGGCAGCTTCCGCGACTGGAAAGGCGACGCGATGCAGTGGTGACGGTGCATCCGCGGCGGCCAACGGGGCGTAGTTGCCCGCATGGCGTTCGCTGGCGGTGATCGCGTTTCCACTTGGCGATCGCTTTGCGTGGTCATCCTCACTGTTGCCTGTGGACCTGCGTCCGCGGCTCTCCTGTCGGTGACGGGTGATGCACGGGATCCCGCCAGCGGACGCCACCTTTACACCGAGCAGCATCTCCTGCGGATGGCCGGGGACGCGCCGATGGAACGCCTGGTGCTGTACCGCTGCGGCGATGGCCGGGCCTTCGCGCGCAAGCATGTCGACTACCGTCTGTCGCGTACCGCGCCGTCGCACGCACTGGTCGATGCCCGCAGCGACCATCGCGAGGGCCTGGAGCGCGATGGCGACCGCGTGTTCCTGTACAGCGCCGCGCGTCGCGTCGCGCTTTCGGCAGCGGACGGCGCCGCGCTGGTGGCCGATGCCGGTTTTGACGAATTCCTGCGCCTGCACTGGGGACGCCTACAGGACACCCCGCGCCTGCCAATGCGTTTCGCGGCCCCGACGATGGGACGAACGCTTTCGCTGGAAGTGCGCCAAGGCGGCGAGGCGCGGATCGACGGCGTCGCGGTGACGCGCTATCGGCTGTCACTGCCCGGCGTGCTGTCGCGCATCGGACCGGCCATCACCGCCTCGTATCGCAGCGACTCCCGCGAGCTGAGGCGCTACGAGGGTCCTTCCAACCTGCGTGCCGACGATGGCCGTCCACTGCCCGTCGTCATCGACTTCCCGCAGCGTCCGCGCAGCGCAGGTGAAGACCGCTGGGCGATCCTGGCGGCGGCACCGCTTGCCTCCTGCGCGCTGGGGCGCTGATCAGGACCCGCGCGGCTGTCGATGCACGGCGGCGCACGGCATCATCGCCGGATGTTCGACGTCATCCTGCACCAGCCCGAGATTCCGCCGAACACCGGCAACATCATCCGGCTGTGTGCCAACACCGGCGCGCGCCTGCACCTGGTGGCGCCACTGGGCTTCGCGCTGGACGACGCGCGACTGCGTCGTGCGGGGCTGGATTACCACGAGTTTGCACATCTCCAGGTCCATGAAGACCTGCCGGCGGCGCTGACGGCGATCGCGCCGCCAAGGCTGTTCGCGCTCAGCGCCCGTGGCGCCACGCGGCACGACGCACCGGTGTTCGTCTCAGGCGATGCCTTCCTGTTCGGCTCCGAGACACGGGGGCTGCCCCCGGACGTGCTTCACGCGGTGCCTCGCGAGCGTCGCCTGCGCCTGCCGATGCGCGCTGGCAACCGCAGCCTCAACCTGTCGAATGCAGTCGCGGTGGTGGTGTTCGAGGCATGGCGCCAGTGCGGTTTCGACGGCGCAGGGCCTACCTGACGGGGCCTCGAAAGTTCCTGCACCCGCTGGTGCAGAATTCAGCTGGGGTTGTCAGGCCAGCGGCAGAATGTCGGTCCCGTCCAGGCGGCGGTCGTTTTCCCCGAACGGCTCTCTCCCCTCCCAACCGCCTGGCCGGGCCTTCCTTCACCGACCGAGACTCCCCACGCCATGATCCGCCCGCTGCTTGCCCTTGCCCTCGTCGCCGCGCTGCCTGCCACCGCGGCCGCCCAGAGCCTCAACTACAACTACGTTGAGGGCGGTTACGTCGCGACCAACATCGACAACGGCAACAACGACATCGATGCGGACGGTTTCGGCGTCAACGCGTCGGTCGCGGTGTCGCCCACGTTCCACCTGTTCGGCGGGTTCATGGTCCAGGAGTCCGACCGGTTCGATTTCCTCGGCAGCCGCGTCCGCACCGACGTGAACCAGTGGCGCGCCGGCATCGGCTACAACATGGCGATCGCCGACAACACCGACCTGCTGGCGCGGGTGGCATACGAGAAAGTCGAGGTCGACAGCATCAGCATCGGCGGCCAGCGTTTCGACGTCGACGCCGGCGACAACGGATACAGCCTCGAGGTCGGCGTGCGCAGCGCGCTCACCGCGAACCTCGAGGGCTATGCGCTGGCGGGCTACGAGGACTTCGGCCGCAATGCCGACGACTTCTACGGCCGCCTTGGCGCGCAGTACAAGTTCAACCCGCGCTGGGGCATCAGCGGCGACGTGAAGTTCTCCGACGGCGACAGCCAGTGGTTCGTCGGTCCGCGCTTCAGCTGGTAACCGCCGCGCGGTATCGCGCACTCGCGACACTGGGCAAGACCGCGACGTTCTCTCTCTCCCCTTGAAACGCGCGCTGTGCCCCGGCCCTGCAACGGCCGGGGCTTTTTTTCGGCCACCGCGCAGGCAGCGACGCCTCCGCGTCGGCGTGCCGCCTCAGGCGAACAGGTTGCTGGGGTACTCGGCCTTCTGCTCGCGGGCGAGCAGCCGCGCGAGACCTTCCGCCGGCGTGATCGTGCCGTGGAGCACGTCGCGGACGTTGCCGGCGATCGGCAGCTCCACCCCGTGCCGGTCGGCCTGGCGCATCACCTCGTCCGCGGTCTGCACCGACTCGACCACCTGCCCGATCTCGCGCACCGCGTCGGAGAGCGTCTGGCCGCGCCCGAGCGCCAGCCCGAGACGGCGGTTGCGCGACAGGTCGCCGGTGCAGGTGAGCACCAGGTCGCCGAGGCCGGCCAGACCCATCAGCGTCTCCGGACGGCCGCCGATCGCGATGTTGAGGCGCAGCATCTCGTTGAGGCCGCGGGTGATCAGGCCGGCCCGTGCATTGAGACCGAGGTTCATGCCGTCGGCGACCCCGGTGGCGACCGCGAGCACGTTCTTCATCGCCCCGCCGAGCTCGGCGCCGAGCATGTCATCGCCGGTATAGGCGCGGAACGCCGGCCCGTGCAGCACGTCGGCAACCTGCTGCGCGAACGGCTCGTCGTCGGAGTGCACCGTCAGCGCGGTCGGCAGGCCGGCCGCGACCTCCTTCGCGAACGAAGGCCCGGTGACCACCGCCAGCGGCACGGAATCGCCCAGCACCACGCCGGCGACTTCGTGCAGGAAGCGGCCGGAGCCCGGTTCAAACCCCTTGGTGGCCCAGGCCACGCCGGCGCAGCGGGGCCGCAGCGGGGCCAGCGCGCGCAGGGTCTGCGCGAAGGCGTGCGACGGCACCACCACCAGCACCAGGTCGGCGCCGGTCAGCGCCGCGGCCAGGTCGGTGGTCGCCGCGAGCGCCGCCGGCAGCGCGATCCCCGGCAGGTAGCGCGGGTTCTCGTGGACGACGCTGATGCGCTCGACCACATCGGCGTCGCGTCCCCACAGCACGGTGGGATGCTCATGCCGGGTGATCAGCGCTGCCAGCGCGGTGCCCCAGGAGCCCGCGCCGAGCACAGCGACCGCGGGCTTGTGGCTCACGACCGTGTCGCCCGCATCGCCACTCAGGCGTTGCCGACGGGCTCGCTGTCGGCCAGGCCGCCGTCGCCGGCCGCCGCCTGCTCGCCGCGCTGGCGCACGCCCTCGGCGTACAGCGCCTCGAAGTTGATCGGCTGCAGCAGGAACGGCGGGAAGCCGCCGGCCTGGATCAGGTCGCCGATGGTCTGGCGCGCATACGGGTACAGCACGTTGGGGCAGTGGGTGCCGAGCATCACGTCCAGCGTGTTGTCGTCGAACCCGCTGAGCCCGAACACGCCGGCCTGCTGGACCTCGACCACGTAGATCGTCTTGTCCTCGGCGACGGTGCAGGTCAGGGTCACGCCCAGCACCACCTCGAACGCGCCCTCGTTGAGGCGCTGGACCTTCTGGTTGAGGTTCATCTGCAGCTGCGGCTGGCCCTGCTCGCCGAACGCCTGCGGCGTCCTGGGCGCCTCGAAGGACACGTCCTTGACGTAGATCTTCTCGACGCTGAACTGCGGGCCGGTGGATTCGGCGGGCGCGGTGCCACCGTTGAGGGGTTGGTCGGACATGGTGTGGAACTCCAGCTTGTCGGCGGAAAGGGGGCGATTATCGCATCGCGGGGTGGCGACCCCGCGGAGGAGTCGGAGCGCGGGACCGGGTCAGCCCTTGCCCTTGACCAGCGGCAGGTCGGCCTGCTGCCAGGCGGCAAGACCTCCCTCGAGCACGTAGACCTTTTCGAAGCCGGCCTTGCGCAGGCGCTTGGCGGCATCGGCGGAGGCCTGTCCAGTGCGGCACACGGTGACCACCGGCAGCGCCTTGGCGCCGGCGAGCTTGCGGTTCTCGGGATCGAACTGGCTCACCTGCACGTTCTTGGCGCCGGCGATGTGGCCGCGGTCGAAGTCGGCCTGCGGCTGCAGGTCGACCACCAGCGCGCTCTCGCGGTTCATCAGCCCGGTCAGCTCCGCCGGGCGCAGCCCGCGGAATCCGCGGAACAGCCGCGCGAACTCGGTGTACAGGATCGCCAGCGTGATCCCCAGCAGGGCCAGGGACAGCAGCTGGTTGCGGCCGAGGAAGGCCTGCAGTTCTTCGAAGTTCACGGATGTCTGCTGGGCGTCGGCGGGCGGCGATTGTCGCCCAGCCCCGGCGGGGGCGCAAAGCCCGCGGCCGGCGGGCGCGAGGCGCCAGGCGTTATTCGCCGGCCCAGAAGTCCGGCAGGCCGCCGGTGACCCACCAGCGCTTTGTCTCTGGGTCGTACCGCCACATCTCGCTGTAGCGCAGTCCGCGCTCGGCCATCGTGTTGCGGTTGATGACCCCGATCTGGATGTCGCGACGCGCTTCGTCGCCGGCCGCCTGTGCGCCCACGTCCCGGTAGGAGGAGACCTGCACCTGCTCGTAGCGCTCCAGCTGCAGCGTGGTCAGCGGATTGGCCTCCCGGTAGGCCGGGTCGAGCATGCCGTACGCGCCCTCGAAGTTGCCCCAGCGGATCGCCGCCGAATAGGCGTACTGCGCTTCCTGCAGCACGTTGCCCTTGCCGCGGGGACTGGCGCACCCCAGCACGACCATCAGGCAGGCCAGCATCGGCAGCAGCCAGCGCAGGGCGCGTCGCGGGTTGGTCATAGAGGCAGGTCCGGGCACGGGGTCGGCGCCATCCTACCGCCTGGGCACCGCGACGAAGCGCGCCTGCCCGCTTGCCGCGACCCCGCCGTCGGGCAGCCGCACGCAGGCGTCGACGACGAAGCGCGCGCGACTGCCGCCGCGCAGCCGGGCGACCACCGCGGCCACGTCGGTGCCCTCGGCGAAGCGCGCTTCGGCCTGCAGGTCGTCGTACAGCGCTGCAAGGTAGCGCACGTCGCTGTCGGCGACGAAGACATCGGCCGCGATGCCCGCTGCGCCGATCGCGCGCGTGGCCAGGCCCCAGCCTGCCAGCGTCATCAGCGATCCGAGGCTGCCGCCGAAGGCGCAGCCCTTGTCGTTTACGTGCAGGGCAAGCGGCGCATGCAGACGCAACACGCCGTCGCCGGTGTTGTCGAGAACGGTGATCGCCATCGCCGCCACCGGGGGCATCGCGGCGAAGTGGGCGGCAAGGTCGAGCGGCGGGTGGGCATGCGACATGCGTCGGCGTTCCTGGGAAGCGGGTCGGCGGATCGGGCAGTGGACCGGTCGCGGCGCTTGCGGCGCCCGGTGGCAGCCAGCAAGCTCGCCGGATGCGCGCAGACGATACACGTGCCCTTTCCGGCTGCCTGGTGGTGTCGTTGCGCCCCGTGGGCGGCCACGGCGCGCTGCGGCGCGCGGTGGCGCGGCGTGGCGGCGCGCTGCTGGCGCTGTCTCCATGGCGGCTGGTGGCGGCGGACGATGTCACCACGCGCGACGCACTCGCCGGAGCACTCGCCGCGGACCGCGTCGTGTTCACCAGCCCGGCTGCGGTGCGCGCGGCCCACGCATTGGCACCGCTGCGCGCACTTGCCGCCACAGGTTGGCTGGGCGTCGGGCGCACGACCGCCCGTGCACTGGCGCGCGCCGGCGTCGACGGCGCCAACTGGCCCTCGCGCATGGACAGCGAGGGACTGCTGGCGCTCCCCGCGCTCGCCGACGTGCGCGGCCAGCGCGTCGGCCTGGTCACCGCGCCCGGCGGCCGCGCCCACCTGGCGGAATCGCTGGCAGCCGCCGGTGCTGCTGTGATCCGTGCCGACGTCTATCGCCGCGATGCCATCGCGCCATCGCCGCGCGCTGTCGCGCGGCTTGCCGCGCATCGTGGCCTGCTGCTGCTGCTGCTGAGCAGCGGGCAGGCGCTGGAATCGGTCGACGCCTTGCTGCCGGCCGCCGCGCGTTCGCGACTGCGGCAGGCGACGGTGGTCGCCGCCAGCGCACGCCTCGCGGCGCTGGCGCGCGCGCACGGGTTCGCCGTCGCCACGGTGGCCGCGAGCGCACGCCCGCAGGACCTGCTGGCCGCCGCGGAAGCGGCGCGCGCAGGCGTGTCCCGACCGCCCCCGTCACCGCCTGCGTCGGCGTCGGCAGGCGCGGCGCGATGACTGCCGGCGACGCCACCGCTATTCCTCTTCGACCAGCGTCCCGACGCAGGCGCACCGGCGCCTGGCTGCTGCTGGCAGTGCTGCTCGCCCTCGCGGCGACGCTGGGCTGGCGCGCGTGGACGGCCGGGCGCGATGCCGACCGCGCCACGGCCCTGGCCCAGACCCGTGACCTGGCCGAGCTCACGTCGCGCGTCAATGCGCTGCGCGGCGGCCAGCGCTCGCAGGCGCAGCGGTTACAGCAGGCGGAAGCCACCAATCGCGTGCTGCGCGACGAGCTGCTGGGAATCACCCAGCGCGCCGCGCTGCTGGAAGACACCGTCGACCGCCTGGCGGACCGCGCCGCCAGTGGCGCGGAGACCCTGCGGCTCGATGAGGTCGAGCTGCTCCTGACCCAGGCGCAGCAGCGGCTGGAGATCACGGGCGACCTCGAGGGAGCACGTCGGCTCTACACGCTCGCCGGCGCGCTGCTCGAGGCGATGGACGATCCCGCGCACCGCGACCTGCGGCAGGTGTTTGCACAGGAGACCGCCGGGCTGGCGGCGGTGGGCGAGGACCCGGCCACCGCGGCATCCCGGATCCTGGACTCGGTCGCAAACGCGCTGGCATCACTGCCCGACAGGCCGACCGCCGTGCGCCCGCCAGCGGCGCCCTGGTGGCGGCGTTGGGTCGCGCGCGTGGTCGAAGTCCGGCCCAGCGACCCGGGGCAGGTCGCGGCGCCGACGGACCGCGCCGTGGCAATGGCGACGCTCGACCTGGACATCACGCTTGCGCGCGCCGCCGTCGCAGGTCGCGATCCGGTCGGATATCGCGCCGCGCTGGCGCGCATCGAACACGCAGTCATGCAGCTGTGGCCGCAAACGCCCGAGCGCGAGGCGCTGCGACGGGGGCTGGCCGGCCAGCGGGTGCAGCCGCTGCGCGTCGCAACGCCGACGCTGGGCAGCACGCTGGCGCAGCTGCGCGCGCTGCGCGACGCGCCCCGCGGACGCTGACCGCGACGGTCGGATGCCGTCCCTCGCGACCACGCAGGTGCTTCCGCGTCGACACCACCCCACGCATTCCGGGGGTAGGCTGCAAGCCAAAGAGGAGCACCCCCCGATGAACCTGTTCCGCAACCTGCTGATCTGGATCCTGCTGGCGATCGTCGGCGCGCTCGCCTGGCAGCTGCTGGCCGCCGACCCCGGCTACGTGCTGGTCCGCTATCGTGGCACCGACTACACCACCACCGTGCTGTGGGCGGCGACCGGCCTGCTGGTCGGGCTGTTCGCACTCTGGCTGCTGTGGAGCCTGGTCGCGCTGCCGTGGCGGGCGCTGCGCCAGCGTCGCGACCGCCATGCCCGCGCGCGCCTTGGCGGCGGACTGCTGGCGCTGCACCAGGGTCACTACGCGCGCGCCGAGAAATTGCTGGCGCAGATCGACAACGACGACGAGCGCGCGGTCGCACGCATCGCCGCTGCGCAGGCAGCGGTGGGGCGTGGTCAGGACGCCGAGGCCGCAGCGCACCTCAACACGCTGGGCGAGCGCGACATCGCCGCGCGCGCCATCGCGACGGCCGAACTGGCGCTGGCGCAGGGCAGGCCGACCGACGCACTGGTCGCGCTCGATGCCCCCGGCGCGCAGCCTCTACCCCCGCGCGGCCTCGCGCTGCGCGCCGACGCGCTGGCGGTGTCGGGGCGCTATGCCGATGCCTACGGGCTGCTGGGCGCGCTGCGCCAGCAGCATGCCGTGCCGGATGCGCGCCTCGCCACGCTGGAAGCCGAGTGGGCGGCCGGCGCGCTGCGCGAGGCAGCCGACGCCAGCGTGCTCGCCGACACCTGGGAGGCCATGCCCAAGTCGCTGCGCGCGGAGCCCGCGGTGGTGGCCGCGTATGCCGACCGCGCCGCGGCGCTGCGCTGGGAAGACGCGGCCAGCGGCAGCCTGGAGCATGCGCTGGACGAACGCTGGGACGAAGGCCTCGCAGCGCGCTACGGCAGCCTGCCGATCGGCCGCGCGGAGCAGCGGCAGCACGCTGCCGAGCGCTGGCTGCAGGTCCACCCGGCCAGTCCCGCGCTGCTGGTAACCTTGGCTCAGCTGGCTAGGGCCCGCGGCCAGTGGCCTCAGGCCGAGGACTACCTGCACCGCGCGCTGGCACACGGTGGTGGCCCCGACGCCTGGGAAGAGATCGGCCACGGCCGCGCCGAACATGGCGACGACGCCGGCGCGCGCACCGCCTACGCCAACGCCCTGCGCGCCGGCCGCGGCGAGCCGACGCTGGCTGCCGGCGAGCGCGACCTGCGCCAGTCGATCCACGACCAGACGGTAGTCGAGGAGCGCGATGCGCACGGGGTGCCGCGGCTACGCGAGTAGCGCCGCGACACACTCGCGCCCGCGCGGCGCGGGCGGACCGGCCGGCGCGCCTGGCGCCGGGTCAGCGCTCCAGGATCGCCACCACGCCCATGCCGCCGGCGGTGCAGATCGACACAAGGCAGCGACCGCCGCCGCGCTGCTGCAGCTGCTTCGCGGCCGCGGCGACGATCCGGGCGCCGGTCGCGGCGAAGGGATGCCCGGTCGCGAGTGACGAGCCGTTGGGGTTGATCCTGGTCGGGTCGATCGCGCCCAGCGGCGCGTCCAGCCCGAGCCGTGTCCGGCAGTACTCGGCGCTCTCCCACGCCCGCAGCGTGCACAGCACCTGCGCGGCGAAGGCCTCGTGGATCTCGTAGATGTCGAAGTCCTGCAGCGTCAGACGGTTACGCGCCAGCATTTCCGGAACCGCGATCGTCGGCGCCATCAGCAGGCCCTCGCCGTGGACGAAGTCGACTGCGGCGACCTGGACGTCGCGCAGGTGGCACATCACCTCGTGACCCTGCGCGCGCGCCCAGTCCTCTGACGCCAGCAGGCAGGCGGCGGCGCCGTCGGTGAGCGGGGTGGAGTTGGCGGCGGTCAGGGTGCCGCGCCCGGACGCTTTGTCGAACGCGGGCTTCAATGCCGCCAGCTTCTCGACCGAGGTGTCGGCGCGCAGGATGTTGTCGCGCGACACCCCGCGGAACCCGACCACCAGCTCGTCGAAGAAGCCGCGCTCGTACGCGGCGGCGAGCTTGTGATGCGACGCGACCGCGAGCGCGTCCTGCGCCTCGCGCGGGATCTCCCAGGCCTTGGCCATGTCCTCGCAGTGCTGACCCATCGACTTGCCGGTGCGCGGCTCGGCGACGCCGGGGAAGCTCGGCTTGAGTTCGCGCAGCGAGAAGCCCTTGAACTGCGCCAGCTTGTCCTTGGTGGTCCTCGCCGCGTTGGCCGCCAGCAGCCTGCGGCGCAGCGCCTGGCCGTAGACGATCGGCACGTCGGAAGTGGTGTCACTGCCGCCGCCGATGCCGGACTCGATCTGTCCGGTCGCGATCTTGCCGGCGATGATCGCGATCGCGTCCAGCGAGGTCCCGCAGGCGCGCTGCAGCGTGATGCCAGGCGTCAGTGGCGACAGGCCCGACGACAGCGCGGCCTCGCGGCCGAGATTCCAGTCGCTGCTGTGCTTGATGACCGCACCCATCGCGACCTCGCCCAACTGCTGACCGTGCAGGCCGAACTTCTCGACCAGCGCGCCGAGCGTCCGCACCGACATGCCGAGGTTGCCGACATCGGCATAGGCGGTGTTCTGCCTGCAGAAGGGAATGCGGACGCCGCCAAGGACGGCGACGGGACGACCATGCAGCATCGGGGAGACCTCGCGACGGCCCGCCGGCCTTGGCGGGCATAATGAATGCATACGAGTCTAGCGCCGCAATGACCCACGTCCAATGCCGGTTTCCGCTTCCGTACCAGGACCAGACAGCGACGGACGCAGCCGCATCCTCGGCGCGTTCGCGCTCGAGCGCGTGCCCGGCAGCGCAATAGGCGCGGAAGCGCTACCGCAGGCGCAGGCCGGCGCGCTGGCGGCGCTGGTCGCGCGCGACCTCACGCGCCACGCCTCCGATGCCGCGCGACTGCAGTGCGCGCTGGCGGCGGCGCACTACGACCCGGTGGAGCTGCTGAGGCCGGGGTTCCCGCTGCACGCGCAGCTCGGCGATCTCGCCGCGAGCGCGCCCGGCGGTGCGGCCGGAGGCGCGCGCGTCGTCGCGTTCGGCAGCCACGCCGGCGCGCTGCCGCCGCCGCTGGTCCCGGCGGCGGAGTATCGCGATGGACCGCTGCGGCTGATGCCGTTCGTGCTGGAAGGCGCGACCGCGGACATCCACGGCACCGCCGCGCTGCTGGAGTCGGTGCTGATGGAGCACGGCATGGCCGCCGCCGATACCGCCCTGCTGGCGCAGGACGGGTTCGGCCTGCAGGTCGAGCACGCGCGCTACCTGACCGTGCTCGACCTGTGCGCGATGACCGCACTGCAATACGAGCACGCTGGGCTCGGCCCGCTGTGGCCGGTGATCGAGGCGGCGCTGCTGGCGCCCGGGCGGGAGGCGTGGGTCGACGCCGCGCCGGAGCCGCTGCTGCACCATGCCGAGGGCGAGACGCGGCTGGCGCTGTTCTCCCCTGCGGGCTGGCGCGCGCGCCATGCTCCCACCGAAGACGACCCGGCGCGGCTGCGGCGCGGCTTCCAGCATTTCGAGGCGCGGCAGCGGCAGTGGACCAGCGTGCTGATGGCGCACGGCATCGCCGTCACCTGCGTCCAGGCCGACGCTGCGGATCCGCGCGCGGCGCTGTAGGCGTGGGCCGGTTGCGTCGGCCGTCCGTTGCGCCTGTCGCCGCAGCACTTGCGTGCCGCATCAGAACGCGATCTCCCACAGCGCATAGCCCGCATCGACCATGCCGGCGCGCGCATACGTCTGCATCGCGCCCGCGTTGCCTCGCTCGACGTACAGCCGCAGCCCCACGACACCGGACTTTGCGCGTGCGAGTGCCTCGACGCGGCGATGCAGCGCGGTGTAGATGCCCGCGCGGCGATGGCCCGGGTCGACATGCACGCTCTGGATCCACCACCAGGCACCGTTACGCCAGTCGCTCCACTCGGTGGTCAGCATCAGGGTGCCGGCACGCCTGCCGTCGGCCGTGGACGCGATGAAATAGCGCGCCTTGGCCGGATCAGCGACACCAGCCGCGATGCCGGCGGCCACGGTCGCATGGTCGAGCCGGCGCTGCTCGGTTTCCCAGGCCATCGCGAGCGCGCACGACGCCAGCCACGCGACATCATCCGGCGTTGCCGGCCGCACCGCGACCGGCTGTGGCGGCGTCACGCGCATCGTCACGCCCGGACAAGGCCGGGCGCGGACCCCGTCACATCGCAGCCTGGATGACGCCGCAGGCCAGGCGCGCGCCGGCGGCGCCGGTTGGCTGGGTGGTGTAGTCGTCGGGCTCGGAATGCACGATCACCCCCCGGCCGATGACGTCGGTTGCACTGCCATCGCCGAGCGTGGCGCCTTCCAGTCGATTGTCGACGGTTGCCACACCTTGCCCGTCGGAGGTGAGGTTGCTGGTGTCTCCGACGTGGTGCTCGCCGGCACCCACGCGGCCGTGGGCGTTGCCGGCCGGACTGAAGTGGCCGCCGGCGCTGGTCCCGTCCGGCGCACTGCAGTCCCCGGTCTCGTGGACGTGGAATCCGTGCTCGCTGCCCGGCGTCAGGCCGCTGATCTGGCCGCTGATCCTCACGCCGCCGTTGGAGGCCTCGAAGCGCAGCTCGCCGCCCGCGGTGTGGCCCTGCGTGGCGGTCAGCGTGGCCATGGCCGCCGCGGCGGGCATCGACGTGCTGGCGGCGGGATCGGTCATCGGTGCCCGGGGCGGCGCGACGGTCGTGGCGTCGGTGTTGGCGTCGTTGCGGCAGGCGGACAGGGCCAGCGTCATCGCCAGGCACAGCAGGGTGGTCGGCAGTCTCATCGTCGTGGTCTCCGGGCTCGCGCGGGGCGCGCAGGCCTGCAGGGTCGGCGAGCGGTGGTGCGACTGCCGTGAACGCCCCCGGCGGCGCGACGGCCGACGGCGCGCCTCAGCGGGCGACGCTGATCACGCCGCACGCCACCCGCGCGCCGGTCGCGCCGCGGGTTGCGCCCATCACCACAAGCGAGCGTCCGGCGATGTCGTTGCCGGCGCCTCCGCCCAGTACCGCGCCGGGCACCAGCAGGTTCACCACGGCGACGCCGGCGCCGTCGGCAACGATCCGCTCCTGGCCGCCGCCAACGCCGCCGGCACCGGTGGCGTCGAAGTACGGCCCGGCGCTGCGTGCGTCCACTGCGCTGCAGTCGCCGCGCGCGTGTACCTGCAGCGCGTGCGCGCCGTTGCGGGTCAGGCCGCCGATGGTCCCGGACAGGCGAACGCCACCGGCATCGGCGCGCAGCGCAACACGTCCGCTGACCAGGGTGCCCGATGCCGACGCCAGGTTCGCGATCGCGCTGGTGGCAGTGCCCACGCCGGCCCGTGGCAGGGACTCCGCCGCCGCGGGTCCGTCAGGGGTGTCCACGCGCGGCGCGCTGGCACAGCCTGCAAGCAGCAGCGAGGCGATCATCGGTACGGCGGCGACTCGCATGGACGACTCCTCGGACGGGTGCCGCAATCTAATCACCGCGGGATTCACCGGCGATGAACCCGGGCGCCGTGGGCCGCGCTTTACGACGGGCGACGGCGGGCGCCCAGCTTGCGCGTAAGGGTGTTGCGCCCCAGCCCCAGGCGCACGGCGGCCTCGCTGCGACGGCCGCCGGTGTGCTCCAGCGCCGCCTCCAGCAGCACCCGGTCCAGCCGCTCGCGGGCCTGCGCGTGCAGTCCATCCTCGCCGGCGGCCAGCCCGGCCCGCGCCCACGCGCGCAGCGCCGCCTCCCACGCGCTGCCGTCGCCGCTGCCATCGCCCAGGGTGTCGCCCAGGTCGCCGGCCGTGATCACGTCGCCCGGCGCCAGCGCCGCCATCCGCCAGCACAGGTTCTCGAGCTCGCGCACGTTGCCAGGCCAGTCGTGCGCGGCCAGCAGGGCCAGCGCCTGGCGGCCGAAACGCTTCGGTGGTGCGGCAAACCGCGTGGCAGCCGCCTGCAGGAAGCGTTCGGCCAGGCGCGGGATGTCCTCGCTGCGTTCGCGCAGCGGCGGCAGCCGCAGCCGCACCACGTCCAGCCGGTGCAGCAGGTCGGCGCGAAACGCACCGGCGGCGACCCGCCCGTCCAGGTCCTGGTGGGTCGCGGCGATGACGCGCACGTCGACCCGGATCAGCTCGCGGCCGCCGACGCGGAAGAATTCGCCCTCCGCCAGCACCCTCAGCAACCGCGTCTGCAGCGCGCTGGGCATGTCGCCGATCTCGTCGAGGAACAGCGTGCCACCGTCGGCCTGCTCGAAGCGGCCGACGTGGCGCCGGCTGGCGCCGGTGAAGGCGCCGGCCTCATGCCCGAACAGCTCGCTCTCCAGCAGCTCGGCGGGGATCGCGGCGGTGTTGAGCGCAACGAAGGGACGCGCAGCGCGTGGCGACTCGCGGTGCAGCGCGCGCGCCACCAGCTCCTTGCCGGTGCCGGTCTCGCCGGTGACCAGCACCGACAGCGGCGCCTGCGCCAGCCGGCCGATGGCGCGGAACAGCTGCTGCATCGCCGGCGCCTCCCCGACGAGCGCATCGCCCGGGGCGGCATCCACTACAGGCACGCCCACGTCGACCGCGGCCTGCCGCTGCCCGAGAGTGCGCTTGGCCAGCGCCACCGCCTCGTCGAGGTCGAAGGGCTTGGACAGGAACTCCTGCGCACCGCCGCGGAAGGCGCCGGCGGTGCTCGCGATGTCGGTGTAGGCGGACATCACGATCACCGGCAGCGCAGGGTGGCGCTGCTTGAGCTTGTCCAGCAGCACCAGCCCGTCGTCGCCAGGCATGCGGACGTCGGTGAACAGCAGGTCCGGCACGCGGGTGGCGATGGCGTCGAGCGCCGCGCGCGCGCCGTCGAACGCGGTGACGTCGTGCCCGGCCTCGCGCAGCGCGGTCGCCAGCACGAAGCGCACCGCGCGGTCGTCGTCGACCACCCAGACCACGGCAGGCACGGCCGCGCTCATGCGCGCGGCCCGGCGGCGACATCCGCGGCCGCACCGGCGCAGCGGAACGGCAGCAGCAGGGTGAACACCGTGTGCCCCGGGCGCGATCGGTAGGCGATGGTGCCGCGGTGCTCGCGTGCGACCTGCTGCGCCAGCGCCAGCCCCAGCCCACTGCCCTCGGCGCGCCCGGAGACCAGCGGCAGGAACACCTGCTCCGCGAGCTCGTCGGGCACGCCGCGGCCGTCGTCGCTGATCTCCAGCCGCAGCGCCAGCGCGTGCAGGCTGCTGCCGATGCGCGCACCGTGTTCGGCGCGGGTGCGCAGCGCAACCTCGCCGGCGCCGGCCTCGATCGCGTTGCGCACCAGGTTCCACACCGCCTGCATCAGCCGGTCGGCGTCGCCATGCAGCCCGGGCAGGCTGGGGTCGTAGTCGCGGATCAGCTTCACCGCCCAGCCGGCGTCGCTCTCGGCCAGCCGCAGCACGCGCTCGAGCACTGCGTGCACGTTGACCTCGCCGTGCGGCTGCGGCGGGGTCGGCTCCAGCATGCGGTCGAGCAGCTGGGTCAGCCGGCCGACCTCGGAGTCGATCAGGTCGACGAGCTCGCGGCCGTCGACGTCGCCGTGGTCGATGCGCCGCGCCAGCAGCTGCGCGGCGCCCTTCAGACCAGCCAGCGGATTCCGCAGCTCATGGGCGAGGCCCTTCAGCGCGGCGGACAGCGCCAGCGGCAGCACGGCGACCGGGTCGCCGCCGGGGAACTCCTCGACCGGGTGCGCCTCCAGCTGCCAGCCGCCGTCCACGGTTGTCGCCAGCAGCACGTCGGCGAACCGCGGAGGCGCGCCGGGGAACGCCAGCGCCAGCCGCGGCAGCCGCGCCGGGCCCCGCGCCGCATCTGGCGCCAGCCGCTGCGCCAGCAGGTCGCCGTCGAATTCCAGCGCAGCCAGCGGCAGCCCGGGCAGTCGCTTGCCACTGACCCCCAGCCACTGCGCCAGCGCAGGGTTACCCCCAAGCACGCGGCCATCGGTGTCGGCAAGCAGCAGCGGCGTCCCAAGGTCGGCGTAGGCGGCGGGCAGGATCCAGGCGGGCGCGCGGTCGGGCATTGCACCAATATAGGGCAAGCGCGCGGCGCAGCCGGGATGTCGCAGGGGTCCCACCCGGGCGCACAGCGCATCGGCAGGCGATCGGGCGGGGAGCCGATCCGCTCAGTCTGCCGTGATGTCGGCGGTCGACGCCGCTGGCAAGGTGGTCAGCGAATACAGGATGCGCGCGTCCTCCAGATCGAGCACGTCGGCCATGTCGCCGCGATAGCGCATGCGGTAGGCGCGGATCGCGGCAGCGGGATCGTCGAGCGCGTACCCGAGCGTGCCCAGCGCGCGCAGCGCATCGAACCCCGCGGGCGCCGGCGGTGATCCGTCAATGGGCCAGGTACCGAAGCCGGCCTTGGCCAGCCGCTGCCACGGGAACAGCACACCGGGATCGGACTTGCGTCCCGGCGCCATGTCGGAGTGGCCGATGATGTGGGTTCGCGGGATGCGGTAGCGTCGGGTCAGGTCGTCGAGCAGCACCAGCAGCGACGCCACTTGCGGCTCGGCGAACGACGTGGCGCCGTCGTTGTCGAGCTCGATGCCGATCGATGCCGAGTTGACGTCGGCAATCGTGCCCCAGCGGCCGGCGCCGGCATGCCACGCGCGCTCCGTGTCGGCGACCAGCTGGTAGATCCGTCCGTCCGCCCCGATCAGGTAATGGGAACTGACCCGGCCGCCGCTGTTTCGGGTGCGCAGCGTGTCCAGACTTTGTGCGATCGAGTCCTGCTCGGTGTAATGCACCACCACCAACGACGGCCGGCGGGCGTCGAAGTTGGAAGATGGCACCCACGTCGCCAACGGATTGCGCACCGGCGCGTGCATACACGCGGTCAGCGCAGCGGACAGCAGCAGCACGAAGGGCACGAGGCGATGCGCGGACATGCCGGCATTGCACGCGCCATGCCCTGCATTTGCAAGCCGGTGGCGCGACACGAGCGTCAACTCACCCCCTGTAGAGTCCTGGAAACAACGCGCGAGACGCGCCCCCTGAGCGCCCAGCGAACCCTGGGCGATTCAACGAGAGGACACCCGCATGCGAGAACTCCAACCCCAGATGGGACCCGATGAGATTCTGGAAAAATTCAAACTTGGGAACAAACGCTTTCTGGATGGCAAGCCGCAGTATCGCGATCATCTGGTTGATGCAAGTCGTACCGCGCTGGGACAGACCCCCTATGCGATCGTGCTGGGCTGCATCGACTCGCGCAAACCGGCTGAGATCATCTTCGACAAGGGTATCGGCGATATCTTCAATGCCCGCGTCGCCGGGAATTTCGTCAATACCGACATCCTTGGCAGCATTGAGTTCGCCTGCAAGGTTTCGGGTTCGAAGTTGATCCTCATCATGGGTCACAGCGACTGTGGCGCAGTCAAGGCGGCGGTCGATGATGTCGAACTGGGCAACATCACCGCGATGCTCGCCAATATGAAGCCTGCAGTAGCGTCAGTCACGCAGAGCCGGGGCACAGCCACGTCCGAGGACACGTCCTTCGTCGCTCACGTGGCCAAACAGAATGTGTTGCTCAACATGGAAAAGATCGTGCACGACAGCCCGATCATTGCCGAGATGGTGGCAAACGGAGAGGTGAAGATCGCCGGCTGCATGTACGACCTGGAGTCGGGTGTGGTCGACTTCTACGACTGACGTCCGGCCGCGACCGGGTCCGGCTTTCCGGCAACAGCCTTCGACCGCGGATACCCAGCGCCATCAGCGTGCAGGCCGGTCATGCGATTGGCGTGAGTCGCGCGCGCATCCGCAGGCGGCCCCCTCGCCGTGATGGCCGTCGCACGTCGCACACTGGCGGCGCCTGCGGCCCGCCCAGCGGCGCCGGCGTTGTCAGCCCGACGCGCGCAGGGGTCGCAAGCGGTCAGATCGCGTAGTACATCTGGTATTCGAGCGGATGGGTTGCCGATCGGAAGGCCGTGACTTCCTTCATCTTCAGCGCGATGTAAGCGTCGATGAAGTCGTCGCTGAACACCCCGCCGGCCTTGAGAAACTCGCGGTCGGCGTCGAGCGCGTCGAGCGCCTGGTCGAGCGAATGGCACACGGTCGGGATGTCCTTGGCCTCTTCCGGCGGCAGGTCGTAGAGGTCCTTGTCGCTCGGCTCGCCCGGGTCGATCTGGTTCTTGATGCCGTCCAGCCCGGCCATCATCAGCGCCGAGAAGATCAGGTAGCCGGAGTTCATCGGGTCCGGGAATCGGACCTCGATGCGGCGCGCCTTCGGATTGGCCACGTACGGGATGCGGCACGACGCGGAACGGTTGCGCGCCGAGTACGCCAGCATCACCGGCGCTTCGTAGCCCGGCACCAGCCGCTTGTAGCTGTTGGTGGTCGAGTTGGCGAACGCATTGATGGCGCGCGCATGCTTGAAGATGCCGCCGATATACCACAGCGCCATCTGGCTCAGGCCGCCGTAGCCGTCGCCCGTGAAGAGGTTGGTGCCGCCCTTGGCAAGCGACTGGTGCACGTGCATGCCGCTGCCGTTGTCGCCCACGATCGGCTTGGGCATGAAGGTCGCGGTCTTGCCGTTGCGGTGCGCGACGTTCTTGATCACGTACTTCATCGCCTGCAGCTCGTCGGCCTTCTTCACCAGCGAATTGAACTTGGTGCCGATCTCGCACTGGCCGGCATTGGCGACCTCGTGGTGGTGCACCTCGACCTCGATGCCGACCTCCTCCAGCGTCTTGCACATCTCCGCGCGGATGTCGTGCAGCGAGTCCAGCGGCGCCACCGGGAAGTAGCCGCCCTTCACCCCCGGCCGGTATCCGGTGTTGCCGCCGTCGTAGTCCTTGCCCGAGTTCCAGGCCGCTTCCTCGGACTCGATGCGGAAGAAGGTGTGGCCCATGTCGTTGGCGTAGCGCACCGAGTCGAAGATGAAGAACTCCGGCTCCGGGCCGAAGAATGCCTGCTCGGCAATGCCGCTGGACTTGAGGTAGGCCTCGGCGCGGCGCGCGATGCCGCGCGGGTCGCGGGCGTAGGCCTGCATCGTCGCCGGATCGAGCACGTCGCAGGTGAGTACCACGGTCGGGTCGGCGGTGAACGGGTCGATGTACGCGGTGGACGCATCCGGCAGCAGCACCATGTCGGACTCGTTGATGCCCTTCCAGCCGCTGATCGACGAGCCGTCGAACATCTTGCCGTCCTCAAACAGCGCCGCCTCGACGATCGACTTCGGATAGGTGACGTGGTGTTCGACGCCGCGCATGTCGCTGAAGCGGAGGTCGACGAACTCGACCTTGTGTTCCTTGACCAGCTTCTCGACGTGTTCAATGGACATGGTGAAGACCTTCATCTGAAAGAGTGGTAGCCATGAACGCAAGCGCCATGCCAGCGATGCTGGCCCTGCAGGTGGTTGATTCGTCGGGCAACCACCGCGACCGCCCGCGCGCAAGGCACCAACATGGACCGGCTCGGCCGCGCTATGCACCTTGATGGCGCAGTGCGCGCGTGGCCTATGCTGTCGCGCCGTCGTTGCCCCCGGACTTCATGAACGATCTCTTCGCCGCGCTGCTGCTGGGCATCCTCGAAGGCCTGACCGAGTTCCTTCCGGTGTCCAGCACCGGTCACCTGCTGATCGCGCAGCGCTGGCTGGGCGAGCGCTCGGACTTCTTCAACATCGTCATCCAGGCCGGTGCGATCCTGGCGATCACGCTGGTGTTCCGTCAGCGCATCTGGTCCCTCGCCACCGGCCTCGGTGACCCGCTGCACCGCGACTATGCGATGAAGCTCGCAGCCGCGTTCGCGGTCACGGCGCTGGTCGGCCTGCCGGTGCGGCTGCTGGGCTGGGAGCTGCCTGAAACGGTCACCCCGATCGCCTGGGCGCTGGTACTGGGCGGGGTGTGGATGCTGGTCGCCGAGCGCGTCGCCGAGCGCCGTCCCGACAGTGACGTGGTGACCTGGAAGATCGCGGTGCTGGTGGGCCTGGCACAGGTGGTGGCGGGCATCTTTCCCGGCACCTCGCGGTCGGCGGCGGCCATTTTCATGGCGATGCTCGCAGGCCTCGGCCGGCGCTCGTCGGCGACCGAGTTCGTGTTCCTGGTCGGCATTCCGACGATGTTCGCCGCGAGCGCGTTCGCGTTCGTCGAGCTGCTGGTCGACGGCGGCGTGGGTACCGAGGACTGGGCCTCGGTCGCGGTCGCGGTCACGGCATCGACCGTCACCGCGTTCATCGTCGTGCGCTGGCTGCTGGCCTACATCAAGCAGCATCGGTTCACCGGCTTCGCGGTCTACCGGATCGCGCTTGGCTTGGCCCTGCTGGTCTGGCTGCCTGCAGGCGAATAACCGCGTCTCGCGGCTCATGTCGTGCAGGCATGACGGCACGAGGCGCGACGAATGTCGCGACGCACCATCCCGCACGCAGTGCACGGTTCCCGCAATCGGCACCGTCTTCATGTTTTTGAATGGGCCGCGCAGGGGCCACGACGTGACCCATGACACGTCGCGGCTGCGGCAATTGGGCTTGACTGGGGTCGCCTGGTGTCGCTGATGCACCACACGCCAGCCCTGTTGCCCCGCAACGGGGCGCGGCCTTTTCCGGTCGCGGCAAGCCCCTAGCCCTCCAAAAGGAAGTGACCATGACCGATCGTTCCGTTTCCTCCCGTGTCCCGGCGCGCCGCGCGCTGTGTGCCCTTGTCGCTGCCGCGCTCGCGGCCGCATCGGGCGTCGCGGCCGCCAGCGACGCCTTCGCCCCGGAACTGGTGTTCGCAATGCAGCGCGACCTTGGTGTATTCCCCGCGCAGTTGCCGCAGTACCTGCAGACCGAGCGCATCGCGCAGGCGCGTCAGCCAGCGGCGCAGCGCGAGCTCGGTGCCGCCTATGGCGGCAGCTGGATCGAACGCGCAGCCGACGGCAGCTTCCGCTTCGTTGTCGCGACGACCGGGACCGACAGGCTCTCTGCGCGCATGCCCGACGTCGAGGTGCGCCATGTGCGCCACGGGCTGTCCAAGCTGCAGGCATCGATGGACCGGCTCGATGCGGTCCGCCGGCAGTCGGTCGAGCGCGGCGGCGCGCCCGCTGGCGTTCATGCGTGGCACGTCGACGAGAGGTCCAACGCCGTCGTGGTGTCGGTGGCGCCGGACGCGGTCGATGCCGCGGTCGACTTCGTCGCCGCCAGCGGGGCCGATGCCGACACGATCCGGGTTGAGCCCATGGTCGGCACGCCGCAGACCACCGCGACGGTGATCGGTGGCATCGAGTACGTCGTCAACAACCAGTCGCTGTGCTCGGTGGGGTTCTCGGTCACCCGCGGCAGCACCAAGGGTTTCGCGACCGCCGGCCACTGCGGGAATACCGGCGCGAGCGTACGCATCGGAAACCAGGCGGTGGGATCGTTCGCGGCGTCGCGCTTCCCGGGCAACGACCGCGCCTGGGTCAGCGTCGGCAGCACCCACACGCTGCGCCCGTGGGTCAGCAACTACGCCGGTGGCAACGTCGTGGTTCGCGGCAGCAGCGAAGCCGCGACCGGTGCGGCTGTCTGCCGGTCAGGACGTACCACGGGCTATCGCTGCGGCACGATCACGGCAAAGAACGTCACCGTGAACTACGCCCAGGGCGCCGTGTTCGGGCTGACGCGGTCCAACGCCTGCGTCGGCGGAGGCGACTCGGGTGGTTCGTGGATCACCGGCGCTGGACAGGCCCAGGGCGTGACCTCGGGCGGCAATCTCCAGGCCGGCACCAACAACAACTGCGGCCTCCCGGCATCGCAGCGCAGCACGTTCTTCGACCGGATCAACCCGATCCTTTCGCAGTACGGACTCACACTCGTCCGCGGCTGAGGCATCTCGTCGCGGCATGATGCGGCGGACGATACGACGACGCCCCGGAAGCCGGGGCGTCGTTGTCTGCGCACAGGGGATGTGTTGGGCTCGCGCCTGGCTCAGGCCTCGGGATAGCCCAGCCGCACGGCGACCGGGGCCAGCAGTGCGAACGCCTCCTCCAGCGGCACGGCATAGGCACGCCAGTGGCCGGCAGCGAAATGCGGCGGCCCAAACGCGCCCGCCGGTGCCACCGGCAGCGTCGTCTTCAGCGCCGCGCCGAGCGCCTGCGCCAGCGCATCGGGATCGTCGGCGATGTCGTCCAGGCGCAGCAGCGCGTGCGGGAACAGGTCCTGCTCGTGCAGCGTTGCGACGTGGTCGAGCGACGCCGCCAGCCAGCCCGCGGCCGCCACCGGTGACGCCAGCGCGAATGGCGCCGGGGCACCGAATGCCAGCCAGTCCAGCAGCATGTCGCGCGGATCGCGCAGCGCGACCAGCAGCGCGGCATCGGGCAACTCCGCGCGCAGCACGGCGAGCAGCGCGTTGTCCCACCACAGCAGCCAGTCGACCGCCTCGTGACCCAGGCCACGTGCCGGCAGCGCGGCGAGCCAGCTGGCCGCGACGTCGGCCGGCGTGGTTTCGCCCGAGGCAAGTCGGCCAGGGGTGTGATAGTTCTGCAGCGCGTCGTCCGGCGGCGAGGCACCGAAGCGGTCGGCACGGAATGCCTCGACGGTGCCGAGCAGCGCCGCCGCCAGGCGCTCGACCAGCGAGCCCGGCACGCCGACCAGGAACGCGGCCCGAACCGTGTCGGCGCCGGCCGCGTCCGATGCAGTCGCCGCCGCGATCGGCGGCAGCGCCGCGATGGCCTCCGGGCCGCTCATCGGCGGCAGCGGCAGCCGCTCACCCGCGACTTCGGCATTGCCCTCGATCCACAGCGCCGCTGCCCGGCCGACCGCGCCGGCGCGGTCAAGGGCCATCGCCAGCCACTGGCGCAGCAGGCGCCGGGTGTCGTCGAGGGTCGCCTTCGCGAGCAGACCTTCGATGTGGGCGACCGCGGACGCGGGGTCGCGACGCAGCTTGGCGTCGATCAGCCGCAGCTCGGCCTCGCTGCGCCCCGGCTCGATCGCGACGATCTCCGCGGCCGCCGCCTCGGCGCCATCGGCATCGCCGGTGGTCGCCAGCAGGTGCATGCGCATGTCCAGCGCCGGCAGGTGGGCGGGCATTGCCGCCAGCCAGCGGTCGATGACCGTCGCGGCGTCGACGGGATCCTGCGAGAACGTCGCGCGTGCCTGCCACAGGCCGGATTCACCGGGGGACGTGGCAAGCGCGGCGTCCAGCGTCGCGCGGGCGTCGCCACCGGCGTTGGCGCGGCGCCAGGCGTCGCAGATCGCCGCCAGCGTGCGGCCGTCGCCCGGCATCGCGGCCAGCGCCGCGCGCAGGTGCGGCAGCGCCCGTTCGAGGCGGCCAGCCACAAGCTCCAGTTCGCCGGCATAGCGGCGCAGCGGCGGGGTCGCGATGGCGGGATCGTCGAGCATCGGCGCCAGCGCGTCCGCGGCGTCGGCCATCCGGCCCTGCTGCTGCAGTTGCCCCGCGATCAGCCCATGCAGGCTCAACGCGTCGGGCGACGCTTCCAGTACGCCGCGGAACGCCTGCTCGGCAAACGCGTGGTGGCCCTTGGCCATGTACGCGAAGCCGAGCGCGTAGCGCAGCTGCGGCTCGTCGGGCGACTGCGCGGCGGCGGCAGAAAGTTGCGCAAGCGCACCGTCGGCATCGCCGCGGCGCAGCGCCAGCGTGCCCTCCAGCGCCTGCAGCCACGGGTGGTCGGGCGCCAGTCGCGCGGCCAGCCGCCCCAGGCGCGTCGCCTTGTCCAGGTCGCCTCGCCCCAGCGCCAGCTGCGCCTGCAGGATGTAGGCGCCGAACTGGTTCGGATCCAGCCCCACGCTGGTTACCAGCGCGTGCTCCGCCTCCGCCAACTGGCGCGCGCCGAGCAGGAACCCCGCGCGCTGGAAGTACAGGTCGGCGTCATCGGGCGCCAGCGCGATCGCGCGCTCCAGCGACTCGCGCGCGGCGTCGGTGTCGCCGCCGGCGCGCAGCGCGAACGCCAGCGCGCGGTGCGCCTGCGGATCGTCGGGGGTAGCGGCAACCGCGGCGCGCGACAGCGCGAGGGCCTGGCCGTGATCGCCGTGGCGGAGCGCGTCGAGGATGTCTGGCTGCATCGGCAGGAATCATGGCATCGGGGCGTACCCGGGCCGCGGATTGTAGCGGGCGCGTCGCCGCGCTCCTGCTGGCCGGAGCGGCCGTCAGGCGGCCGCGCGCGCCGCGACGCAGCGCTCGAGCCGGTCGGCGACCCAGCGCTCGGCGTAGCCATCGAGGCGCGGGCTCTCGAGGAACCCGCAGTGGCCGCCCCAGCGCGCGACTTCGAGCCGGGCGTGCGTGGGCAGCAGCAGCGCACGGAACTCCGCCACCGGGATCACCGGGTCGTCCTCGCTCATCAGGATGTCGGCGCCGATGCCCAGCCCCTCCAGCCTGTTCCCTGCGATGGAATATCCGTCAAAATACGCGTCCAGCGAGCCGAAGTCGGTGTGCCGCTGCACCATCCATTGCGTCAGCTCGCGCATCCCCAGCTTCAGCGTGGCGTCGTCGAAGTCGTGGTGGTCCGGGAACAGCTGGCGCTTGCGCTGCAGCGACCCGCGCCACTTCTTTTCGAAGTAGCGCAGGTACAGCCACAGCCCACGCTCCATCTGCTGCATCGTCAGCGCCGGGTCGAGCACCGGGCACACCGCCGCGACGTGCGCCAGCGGCAGCCCCGCAGCAGGCGCGCGAAGCCCCAGCCGCAGCGCGAAGTTGCCACCCAGCGAGTAGCCGGCTGCGAACATCGGCCGCGCCGGGAACTGGCGCGAGACGTCGAGCGCGCCCTGCACCACCTCGTCGATGCGGTTGGAGTGGAACAGGTCGGGATTGAGGTGGTGGGTATCGCCGTGATCGCGGAAATTGAGCCGGAAGACCTCGAATCCGCGCCGCAGCAGCTGGGCTGCGGTCAGGCGCATGTAGCTTGAGTCGACGCTGCCCTCCCAGCCGTGCATCAGCAGCACCAGCCCGCGCGACGACGTGCCGACCACCCGCGAATGCAGCCCGTGCAGGCGCACGCCGTCGCCGCCGTCGACGTCGACCGGTCGCGTGGCGGCGCCGCAGGCGGCCAGCGCGCGCTCGCCGCGGCGCCGGCGCAGCGGACTGCTGCCGAGCACCGACTGCACGTGGGCGTTGCGCAGCCAGGCCGGCGGCCGGTAGGCGCTGGCCTGCGTGGACGCGGTCATGGGCGGCCGGACCTCATGGCCGGCGCAGCGCATCGACCACGCGCGCGCGCGCCAGGCCGGCGATCTGCCGGCGGCCATCCGCGAAGCCGGGCACGATGCCCTCGCAGAACACCACGTCGGCGACCCGCGGCGGCTCGCCGAGCAGGCGCAGCAAGTTCTGCATGAAGTTCTCGTCGGGCCCGAAGGCCACCACCGCCTGCACCGCTGCTTGCGTGCCGTAGCGCAGCGCGACCGGCTGCACCCCGACCCCGGCCTCGACCGCGGCGAGGAAGATCCGCGCGTGGAACGGCCCGACCTCGACGCCGTCGCGCGCGCGCCCTTCCGGGAACACCCCGACGGAATGGCCCCCGCGCAGCCGCGCCAGCATCTGCTGCAGCACGCCGCCGAGCGATTCCTGGCTGCCGCGCTGGTGGAAGATGGTTTCTCCCTGCCCGGCCACCCAGCCAATCACCGGCCACGAGGCGATCTCGTGCTTGGCCACCAGCCCCATCATCCGCTGGCTGTGCAGGGCGACGATGTCGATCCAGCTGACGTGGTTGGCGACGAACAGCGTCGCCCCGGGCAGCGGCGTGCCGAAGCGCCGAGGCCTGAACCCGAAGACGCGCAGCATCCCCGACGACCATGCGCGGATCATGCGGTGGCCGAAGCGCTCGCCGTGGCCGACGTCGATGTCGGCCCAGGGCGGCAACAGCGCCAGCATCACCAGCGGCAGGTGCACCAGCAGGTGCCACAGCAGCATCGGCGTCCGGTACGCGTAGCGCCAGGCGCGCGCCAGCGCATCGGCCGGCGGCGTCGCAGTGCGGTCGTGGGTATCGGACACGGGTCTCACGGGGCAAGATGCCTCGGCGGGCGGGCGGGCGGAAGGGACGGCCGGCAGGATGCACCGTGCGGCTGGAGCCATCATTCTAGGCCGTGTTCAGCTGGAGCCGACGGGCGCGCATCGCGGGCGCCGCCGGGTATCCGCCCCCAAAGCGTCAGCGGGCAGGCACCACAGCGAGCGTCAGCCGCGACACGCAGACCGGCCGGTCGGCGGCGTCGGCGATGCGAATGTCCCATACCTGCGTGCTGCGGCCCAGGTGCAGCGGCCGTGCGGTGCCTGTGACCAGACCGTCACGGACGCCGCGCAAGTGGTTGGCGTTGATCTCGATGCCCACGCAGGCATTGCCTTCGGCAACGCAGAAGCCGCCCGCGCTGCTGCCAAGGGTCTCGGCCAGCAGCACCGACGCACCGCCATGCAGCAGCCCGAACGGCTGCAGCGTCCGGCCATCCACCGGCATGGTGGCGCGCAGGAAATCGCCGCCGATCTCGGTGAACTCGATGCCGAGCGCGGCGATCGCGGTCCCATGCGCCATGGCATTGAGGGCGTCCAGCGTGATGTGCTGGCAGAAGATGCCCTCGGCAGACCGGGTCACGCGGATATTCCGCGGGGACTGGCGATCAACACGCTGGCGGTGACGCGGAAGATGGCCATGGCGTGCTTCCGCAGGACGACGCCGGCAGCCTAGACGCGCGTGCCGCGTGGGGCAAACGCCAGCGCGGGAGGCCTTCAGCCGCAGCGGAACAGCGGCATCGTCTGGTCACGCCCATAGCGGCGGGCGCTGGCGTAGCCGCTGCTGGCGCCGTAACCGACGCCAAAGGCGCGCGCAGTGGGCGGCGCGTCATAGGCGCCGGCGCGCGGCGAGAACGGGGTTGCGGTGGCTGGTTGGCGCAGCGCAGCCTGGGGGGCGGTCTGGGTCTGCATGGTGTGGTCCTGTGGGGGAGTCGAGGGAAGGAGTGCGGCGTGGATCAGGCGAACCGGAACCGCGGGGCGGCCCAGTCCTGCGAGTAACGGCGCTGGCTGGCGTAGCCGCTGCTGCTGCCGTAACCGACGCCGAAGGCGCGGGTGCGCGCTTCCGGACGGGTGAACGCGTCGCGGGCGGTGGTCGTATTGACCGGGGCGGCGGCGGGGGACTGGGGGGTGGTCTGGATCTGCACGGCGGTGCTCCTTGGAATGGGTTGTGATCTGGTGTGTTGGTAGACTACAACACCGATGTATTAGGACATGTGCCATTCGTCACCCCACTGATGGGATGGCGGCAGACAGGCTTCTGGCGAAGGCTCGGGCAGGATGGCGTCGGCCGGAAGCCCGGCGCCGGGGCACGATGCGCCTGCCACTGTCGGGCGACTCCGCCCGGGGCATGAGGGCACGCGACGCAATCACGAGGCGCCGCACTGGCGCCGCGCGCGGTGGCGGGCGTGTGGGTGCCGCTACAGGATCGGCGCGAGTCCGGCGCCGAAGCCGATGAAGATGCGCGTCATCAGCGTTCGCAGCCCCAAGCTGACCTCCGGGAAATCCCCGACCGGTTCGTAGCAGGCGCGGAACCTGGGGTCACGCGGCGACAGCGGCAGCGGGCACGCCGCACTGGGCACGAACGCATAGCTGGTCGCATAACGCGTCGGCCACAGGTCGAACACCGGCAGGTGCTCGGAGATCTTGCCCAGCGAATAGGCGAGGCCGGGGAACAGCGCCGGCCTGTCGCGCGGCGCGATCGTCCATGCGTTCTCGGGCGCGATGTCGCGGCGGATGCTGGACGCCAGCGCGCGCGCGAAGCCGACGTCATCGATCACCACCGCGGCCTCGGTGTTGTAGTTGTCGCCGCGCGGATCGAAGTTGTGCGTGCCGACCACGCCGATCCTTTCGTCGATGACCAGCGACTTGGCGTGAAGGCCGAAACGCGCGCCGTCGCGCGACAGCGGCACGGGCCGGTTGGCGCCGGGACGCGCCCAGCGCAGCGCCGAGTATTCGCGGCCCAGCGGCGCGTCGCCGCGGCTGGTGCCGCTGCCCTCGCCCGGCGACCCGGAGAACGACCCGAAGCCGGAGCCGCCCACGGGCAGCGATTCCGACGGCGGCTCGCCGGCCGCGGGCGTGGACACGACGCTCCCGTCGGGATTCCACGCGATGCCGACAGTGCCGGTCGCCTCGATATCCACCGGCGCGTCGGCCGGGAATGGCTTGAACTCGTAGATCTCGAAGCCGAAGTCGCGCAGGAACCGGCGCTTGTACTTGTAGGCCAGCGCGTAGGTGATGAACGCATCGGTCGCCGCCAGGCTGTTGGTGGACACCAGCACGCGCGGCGGCGACGGCCGGTCGTGGAGGGCGCGGAACATGTCCTGCGCCGAGGGCGACAGCACCAGGTACGGCGTCTGCAGCAGCACTTCGCGCTGCGCTCCTTCGATCAGCTCGCGCAGGCCCCGCGTCGCGGGCGCATCTGTCTCCATCCGCTGCTGGTTGCGGCGGTGCTTGCGCGGCAGGTCGGTGATGTATTCCACCGACGACACCGCCAGCGCCTGCGCGGTGAGGCGCGAATCCACCAGCGCGGTGTCGTCGGCGTTGCGCGACATCAGCGCGACGCGTTCCGGCAGCTGAAACGGCGCGTGCTCCATTGGCGGCACGCCGCGCGCGACCAGCATCCGGCCGACATCCGCCAGCGCCTCCAGCCGCCGGGTGAGCCTGGCGTCCCAGTACTGGTCGAAGCTGGCCGTCATCGCCGCCACTGCCGGCCCGGCGACGAACAGGTCGCGGTCGCGGAAGTTGTATGCGGGGTCCCAGTCGTAATAGCTGTCCTGGTAGTTGCGGCCGCCGGTGATGCCCACCAGGCCGTCGATCAGCAGCAGCTTGTTGTGCATGCGCTGGTTGAGGCGTCGCCAGCAGCACGCGGCGGCCAGCGCGTACTGCGGATAGCTGATGCGCGCGCGCTGCAGCACCGGATTGTAGATGCGCATCTCGAAGTTGGCGTGCGCCGCCGACAGCGACGCCAGCGTCTCCACGTTCTTCAGCGCCGACAGCTGGTCGACCAGCACGCGCACGCGCACGCCCCGCCGCGCCGCGGCCAGCAGCGTGTCGAGGATCAGGTGGCCGGCGTCATCCTCGTCGAAGATGTAGGTCTGGATCTCGATGCTGCTGCTGGCGGCGCGGATCAGGTTGACGCGGGCCAGCAGCGCGTCCTGGCCGTAGTCCAGCAGCAGCGCGAAGTGCCGCGGCGTGGCCGGGGTACTCCGCATGAACGCCTGGGTGCCCAGCTCGCGCAGCGACGACGGCTGCGCGCAGGCGTTGGGGCGGTCGCAGTCGACGGCGGTGGGGCGCGATTCCACCACCACCTCGGCGGCGCGCAGGCGATCTTGCGGAGACAGCGTCGCGCAGGCGGCCACGGACAGCGCCAGCGCCGCCAGTGCGGCGCGCAGCAGCGGGCGCGCATGCCTCACGAGGCGTCGGCCACCGTGCGGATGCGCAGCTGGAAGCGCACGCTGTCGCCCAGCGCGAAGGCCCAGCGGTCGACGCCGTAATCGCTGCGCTGCACGGCGCCGCTGGCGACGACGTCGCAGTCGCGCGCCGGTCGCGGGCAGGCCGACGCCAGCACCGTGAACACCTCGCGGCGCTGCACGCCACGGATCGTCAGCACGCCCGCCAGCGCGCCGCCCCGCCGGGTCAGCGATTCGGGATACGGATCCGACACGAAGCTGACCTCCGGATAGCGCTCGGCGTCGAAGAAGCCCTTGCCGCGCGTCAGCCGGGTGTAGCTGGCGTTGTCGACGATCTCGACCTCGCGCGACGACAGCGAAAACGCGACCTGGCGCTGGCCGTCGTCGAGCTGCCGGATCTCGCCGTCGAACGCGGGGAACCGGCCCTCGAGCGTCTGCCCCCAGCGCGTCTTCAGCGTGAAACCGATGCGCGAGGCGACGTCGTCGATGCGCGCCGCCACGGCCGGCGCGGCAGCCAGCAGCAGGGCGACTCCCACGGCGACCCACGCCCCGCGCTGGCTCACGGCCACCAGAATTCGGACAGCGTGGCGACGCCCGGCTCGAGCTCGGCGTCAGCCGCCATCCGCAGCACCGCGATGGCGCCGGGCGGCATGCCGCGGAAGTCTGTCGACTGGCCGGTATGCAGCAGCGCGGAGAGCAGCTCCAGGCCCGGGTTGTGCCCGACCAGCAGCAGCCGGTCGACGTCGCGATGCTGGTCCACCAGCGTCATCAGGCTGCCCGGGGACGCGTCGTAGACGCCGTCATCCAGGCGCTGGTCGACGTAGCCGACGGCGGCGAGCACCGCCTCCAGCGTTTCGCGCGTGCGCCGCGCCGGCGAGCACAGCACCCGGTCGGGCACCAGCTGGTGCTCCTTGAGCCAGCGGCCGGCGGCTTCGGCCTCGGCCAGCCCCTCGCTGGACAGGGGGCGGTCGAGGTCGACCTGGTCGGCGGCGGCGGGCTCGGCGTGCGCGTGGCGCAGCAGGATGAGTTCTCTCACGGCGGGGATGTCCTCATCGATGGAGGGTGGAGGTGGAAAGTCGAACGTCACGGGGGTCGGGAGTCGCGTGGCGTCGCTCCCGCGCGCAGACTGCGCGACGCGACGTGTTGCCGCCGTCGCGGCCGACCGGCTGGCCGGTGCGGGCAGGCACCTGTCAGGCCTTCTTCAGCCACTTCAGCAGCGGCTGCCAGTCCTCCTGGTGGTCGCGCACCTTGGCGCCGTGGTAGTCGAACAGGCTGCGCCCCAGCCCGACCAGCATGACGTAGGCCTGGCTGTCGCGCAGCTGCGCGACCACCGGATACGGCCACTGCGCCAGCAGGTCCAGCGCCTGCTGCGAGGCGTTGGTCCAGGGCTTGAGCCGGTTGCCGACCAGCGCCACGCGCAGCTGGCCGCGGCGCACGCGCTCGTGCTTCGACACCGCGTTGAGGAACGGCACCGTGGCGTCGATGTCCAGCGCCGACGGCAGCACCGGCACCAGCAGCGCGTCGGCATGCTCCAGGTAGGTGTCGAGGTCGTCGGCCATCGCACCGGCGGGCGCGTCGATGACCACGCGCTCGGTGCCGTCGGGCACCGACTTCCACGCCGCCCTGTGACGTCGGGCGCCGTCGATCGGCAGCACCGCGCTCTCCAGCCCGGCCCGGCGCTCGCACCAGCGCGTCGCGGAGCCCTGCGGGTCGGCGTCCACCAGCACCGTGCGCTGGCCGGCCAGCGCCGCGTGCGCGGCCAGGTGGGTGGCGATGGTGGTCTTGCCGACCCCGCCCTTGGAACTCGCCACCAGCACCGTCTTCATCGCCGCGCTCCGTGTCCCGGGATCGTCGGGCGAGGGTACACCGGGGCGCAGGGACCCGCGACCGCGCCGCGGCTCGTGCACTGCAGCATCCCTTCCGCACGCGCGGGGGGCACTCCCCCCATCGATCTCTGCGGCTACGCTGGGCGCCCGGCGCGCTGCCGGACGGCACGCCGGAGCCGCGCGACCCTTGAACGGAGCCCGTGATGCCGTCCACGCGACCCTCCAGCGACCTGCAGGACCTGGCCGCGCTGATCCGCGCCGACACCGCGCTGATCGTCATCGAGACGCCGGACGAAGGCCGCGTCGTCGACCTGTTCCGGCAGTCGCTGCTGCACGTGTGGCGCGCGCTGTACCGCTGGACCATCACCGAAGGCCTGCGCCGCATCGACATGGACCGCGAGGACGACGCGCAGGTCGCCCCCGACGCCAGCACCACGCTCACCGCGATCCGCGACGCCGACCCGCGTGGCGCCTACCTGCTGCTCGACTTCCATCCCTACCTCGGATACGCCAGCACCCAGCGCCAGCTGCGCGACCTCGCCCAGCGCCGCGGCAGCCAGCCGCACGTGCTCGTGCTGGTCGGCCACCAGGTGGAGCTGCCCGACGACCTGGAGGCGCTGTGCGTGCGCTTCACGCCGCGGCTGCCGGATGCCAACGCGCTGCAGAAGCTGGTGCGCGAGGAGGCTGCCGCCTACGCCAGCGAGCACGGCGGCCGCCGGGTGGAGGCCGACGCCGACGTCGTCGCGCAGATCGTCCGCCAGCTGCAGGGCATGAGCCTGACCGACGCGCGCCGGATCGCACGGCAACTGATCTTCGACGACGGCGTGCTCAGCGCCGGCGACCTGCCGGCGCTGGCAAAGCTCAAGTTCGCGCTGCTCAACCGCAGCGGGCACCTGCACTACGAGTACGACACCGCGCGCTTCGCCGATGTCGCCGGCGCCGGACGCGTCAAGCGCTGGGTCGAGCAGCGGCGGCGGGTGTTCGTCGACGGCGATGCCGCGCCCGGCCTCGACCCGCCCAAGGGCCTGCTGCTGCTGGGCGTGCAGGGCTGCGGCAAGTCTCTGCTGGCCAAGTCGGTCGCCGGCGCCTTCGGCGTGCCGCTGGTGCGGCTGGACTTCGGCACGCTGTACGACAAGTACCAGGGCGAGACCGAACGCAACCTGCGCGACGCGCTGGCGTCGGCCGAGCAGCTGGCGCCATGCGTGCTGTGGATCGACGAGATCGAGAAGGGCCTGGCGCAGGGCGGCTCCGACAGCGATGGCGGCGTCTCGCGCCGGGTGCTGGGCTACCTGCTGCCGTGGATGGCCGAGCGCCGCTCGCGCGTGTTCCTGGTCGCCACCGCCAACCAGGTGCACGAGCTGCCACCCGAGCTGCTGCGCAAGGGCCGCTTCGACGAGATCTTCTTCGTCGACCTGCCGGGCCGCAACGCGCGCCGCGAGGTGTTCGCGCTGCATCTCGCGCGCCGCGCGCTGGCCGCCGACGGCTTCGACCTCGACGCGCTGGCCGATGCCGCCGAGGGCTTCTCGGGCACGGAGATCGAACAGGCGATCGTCGCCGGCCTGTACGCCGCACATGCCGCCGACGTGCCGCTGTCGGACGCGATGCTGCGCGACGAGATCGCGCAGACGCGGCCGCTGTCCGTGGTGATGGCCGAGCAGGTGACCGCCCTGCGCCAGTGGGCCAGCGGGCGGACGGTGCCGGCGGACTGAGGACGGCCACGGGCTGTCGCGAAACAGGCCGCGCTACGCGCTGCCGACCGTCCGCACCAGCATCCACAGCGCCATCCCGACCATCATCAGGTTCTCGGTCAGCGACACGAAGCCCAGCGGCACCCGGCTGCCGCCGCCGACGCAGGCGCACTTGATGTCGCGCCGGTCGATGTAGACCGCCTTGACCACCGACACCGCGCCGATGCCGCCGATGAACAGCGCCACCGGGATCGACAGCCACATCAGCGCGCCTGCCAACATCAGCACCCCCGCCAGCGCCTCGGCGAACGGATACACGTACGCGTACGGCACCCAGCGCTGCGCCAGCAGGTCGTAGCCCAGGAACATGCTCGAGAAGGATTCGATGTCCTGCAGCTTCAGGATCGCCAGCACGCACATGCTGATGGCGATGAACCACTCGACAGCGCGCACCGTGAGCACCGTGCCGAACACCGCGTAGCTGGCCGCGGCCGCCATCAGCGCGGTCATCGCGAACAGCGCGATCACCGGGTGGTAACTGGTCGCGCCGGGGTCGCGCACCTTCAGCCCGAAGTGCCTGCGCACATCGTCATGGCCGCCAATGCGCTGGCCCTCGATGAATGTCTGCGGGGTCGTCCTGACGTCGTGCTCGGCCTTGAACGCATCGGTCTGCGCACGCGTGGTCAGCCACTGGTCGTCGACCGCAAAGCCCTTGCGCTTCAGCAGGTCGACGGTCTTGAGGCCGTACGGGCAGACGTGCTCGTCGGTCAGCATGCGATGGACGGTGGCGTGCTTGCCGGTCGTTGCGTTCATGTCTGCAGCTCCTGTGAGGCATGGGCTCCCGGGGTTCTCCGGTCAGGGCCTGTATACAGTCCGTACCCAGGTACGGAGTCAAGTATGGCTGCGATGTCGATTTCAGTGCTCGCCGCTCAGGGCGGTGTCGGCGTGGAAACTGTCCGCTACTACCAGCGCCGCGGGCTGTTGCCGGCGCCGCCTCCATCAGCCACAGGAGATGCCCGGAGGGGCATGTACCGATACGGTGACGCAGACGTCCGCCGTCTGCGCTTCATCCGCGCTGCGCAGGCGGCGGGCTTCACACTGGACGAAATCGGCCATCTGCTGGTCTTGGACCCAACCCGGGACCGCAAACGGGTGCATGCGCTGGCAAGCGGGCGCATCGCCGCGCTCGACGCGAAGATTGACGCACTGCTGCGGGCCCGTGGCGCGCTGGCACGCTTGGCGCATGATTGCGCCGTATCCAAAGAAGGACCATGCCCGATCATGGATGCCTTCGATCCTGCGGAACCTGCTGAAGCCGACCCAATCGCGATACAGCCCATGCAGTCGGTTTGACTGCCCAGGTCCGGCTGCCTTCTTGCGTGCTGTGGACCGACGTGATCGTCAAGAGCGAGGCGCATGACAGGTCCAACAGCGACAGCCGCACGTCAAGCAGCGTGGCGGGCTACCTCTGGCATGGATGGCAGAGCGGCGCTTGCGTGATCGCCCGCTGTCGATCAACTGCAGCAGGCCGCCCCAGTCGGACTGCCAGTCGTGGCTGAGGTTGATGACGTAGGCGTACAGCCTGCCTTCGCAGCTTTCGTGGTCGGGGTGCTGGCGGAGGAGTTGCCTGCATAGCAGGAGATCCCCTGCGCACTGGAGCAGCCTTTCCGTGCTCGCCTGTCATGGCGTGCACCACGGCAAGGTACTCAAATGGCAGATACCACTGCACACACAGCCGATGCGTTTCATCGCGAGACGAACTTAGAGCAGGCCACGCTTTAGGAGCGTGACCGGCCGGCCTTGCAGTTTACAAGAGAGTCTATGCCTCGCTACACAGCGCAGATGCGCTTGCTGCTCCCACAAGCTGATCGTTCGACCAGTAGTAGACGGATGCATTCACATAGCCGGGTCGCGAGACACACCTGAACACGCAATAGCCTTGATTCGTGCAATCGCTCGGCAAGATGGCGTCGGTCTCCTGTGAATCGATGTGCCAGGTGATGCGTGTGATCGAAGGGCCCGCTGGTCCGGCGAAGCAAACATTCTGACCGCTGCAGTCGATGGCAATCTGCGCCTGAGCTTGACCAATCGGAGCAAGAAGTCCGGCAGATGTGAAGAGGGCTGCAATCATCAGCATTCTCATAGCGAATTTCCTTATTTGCCAAGCGGCTGATCGCCGCGACCTGACGATAATCTTGGACGGGCATCCGCGGCAAGGCTGGACGCAAGCTGCGTCGGACGAGCGTCACAGATGATCACCATATTCCGACGAACGGACTGCATAGGAATCCAGCTGCCAACTCGTGGCAGGTTGGCCGTCGCATCCGACGGCCAACCTAAGGGAACGTCAGTTCCAGACGTCCACGTACTCGGCGGTTGCCGAAACCGTCTTGCTCAAGCCTGTCGAGTTGTCGTAAACCGTGACGCTAAGTGTGACGGGCTGGCCTCCGCTGGTGTCTCTGCGTATTGGCCGATTGCACCACGCTGACAATGGGCTGCACTGGGCATGCGACCATGAGTAGGTGTAGTCGCCAGGATCGAGTCCCACAACTTGAAAGTATGCGGTCGTGGGATTCGGCTGGCCCGGATGCCACCCCCCAAAGCAGTAGTCTGACGTCAGCTGATCGAAGGCCGTGGTATCCACGTAGCAGCCAAGACTCGCATTGCTCACGTCTCCAGCCCGTGCAGCCGGTGCATAGGATCCGAGCAGGGCGCTTGCGCAAATCGCCGTTGCGGCCACGACAGTCTTCATGTTCATCTTGAACTCCTTTCGAGACGAACCCCTACGCTGCCGATGCACGATGCGTCGGGCTGGGGCATCTTTGATACTCCGCCTTAGTCAAACGGTAGACCGTGGTCGAGTTCACCAAATGCGAAGCTCGCCTGCTCGCACGCCGAGCCGAGGCCAGTGTCGCGCCTAGCTGCCTGGAGCGCGACCTGAACATGGCGGACGCAGTGGTGGTCTGCAACGTCAGCCTCGCGCGCGCGGCGCCAACCGTCGCCTGGTTCGACAGTTCGCGCCGGTAAGCACCCCAGGCAGTTGTCGCGGATCTACGCTCCTTGGTGCCGTCGGCGCATCGGTTTATTCAAGCGCGTGTTCCCTCGAACCGAATACGGCGATGGCGAGCAGCGCTGTTGCAGTCGCCCCGCGCAGGTCGGCATTCCGTTACCGCACGCCGACGCGCCTTGTTGCTCATGACGGCGACGGTTAAGCGAGCACCTGTTTACCCGCCCGGCGGGTGATGAATTTCCACGTCCGGCAGCGCATCGGCCGGTGTGAAGCCGAGCACGCGGCCGTAGAACGCGAGCTCGGATCCATAGGCGTCGACGACGTTGGCGGCGCGGCGGAAGCCGTGCTGTTCGCCGGGGTACTCGATGTAGGCGGTGGTGACGCCCCTGGCCTTCAGCGCCTCGAAGATCTTCTGCGACTGGTCCGGGGTGACGATGCGGTCCTCGCTGCCCTGGAAGGTGATCAACGGCTCGGTGAAGCGGTCGAGGTGGTACAGCGGCGAGCGCGCGCGGTACGCCGCGGCATCGGGAGGGCCGACCAGCGAGACGTCGTAGTGGCGCTCGAACTTGTGGCTGGTGGCGGCCAGCGCCGCGATGTCGGACACGCCGTAGTAGTTGGCGCCGACATCGAAGCGGTCGGTGAACGCCAGCCCGGCCAGCACCAGGAAGCCGCCGGCGCTGCCGCCGCGGATCGCGATGCGCTCCGGGTCGACGCGCCCCTCGGCGACCAGGTGGTCGACCGCGGCGACCACGTCCTGCAGGTCGACCACGCCCCACTGGCCGTTGAGCCGGCGCCTGTATGCGCGGCCGAAGCTGGTGGAGCCGCCGTAGTTGACGTCGACCAGGGCGAAGCCGCGCGAGGTCCAGTACTGCCGCGCCAGCGAGAAACCCGAGCGCGCGACCGAGGTCGGCCCGCCGTGCACCACCACCATCAGCGGCGGCAGCGTGCCGTCGGGACCGACGTGGGCAGGGTTGGTCGGCGGGTAGTAGAACGCGTGCGCGGTGCGCGCCGTTCCGTCGGGTCCGGGCGCGGTCGGGAACGCGATCGCCTCCGCCGCCGGCACCAGCGCCGCGTCGACGGCGCCGTCGATGGCGCGGTACAGCACGCGGTGCGCGCCGGTGGCGAGGTCGACCGCGACCAGCGCGGGTTCGGCGGCGGCCGGGGTCGCCAGCACCACCGCCTCGCCGGGGCCGCGCAGGCGCAGGTCGCCGAAGGCCACGTAAGGCAGGTGGAGCGCGCGCCAGCTGCCGTCGGCGAGGTCGACGATGCCCAGCGCGTCGACGCCGGCGAGGGTGGTGCGCGCCAGCGCGCGGCCATCGCCGGTCGCCACGTACGTCGACGCGCCGTGGGTCCACAGCGGGCCGCCGAACTCGCGATCCAGCGACGTCACCGCGCGCGCCTCCCCGCCGCCAGCGGGCAGCGCGTGCAGGTTCCACCAGCCCGACGGATCGTCGATGAAGGTCAGCGTGCCGTCGGCGGACCACGACGGCTCCAGCGCAGAGGCATCGTCGCCACCGCCGACGATACGCGCCGCCGCCACCGGGCCGTCGCCGTCGGGCATGTCGGCCACCGACAGCCGTGCCGCATCCCACGGCATCTCCGGATGGTTCCACCACAGCCAGGCCAGGCGCCGGCCGTCGGCGGACAGCCGCGGGTGGGCGACGAAGTCGGTGCCTTCGGCCAGCACGCGCCCGGCGTCGGTCTCTGGCGCCCCGGCGCTGTCGGCCGCGGGCAGCGGCACCAGCACCACCGCGTTGCGCTCCTCGCCGTGCGCGGCCAGGGTGTCGGGCGTGTGGTCCTCGCGCACGCACAGCAGCGCCGCGCGCGTGGGGTGCCAGGTGCAGTCGGCGTAGCGGTAGCCCTCCGGCGTCAGCGGCACCGGCGCCGCGTCGCCGCGCTGCAGATACAGACGCTGGTCGTCGAAGTGGCTGAAGACGAGGCCGTCGTCGAGCACCACGTACGAGGCGCCGCCGTATTCGTGCACCCGGGTGCGCACGTTGAATCCTGCCGGCGTCAGCTGCTCCGCTCGCCCGTCCGCCGCCAGCCGCATCACCACTTGGCGCCCGCCTTCGTCGGGCCGGCTCTCGCGCCAGTAGACGTCGCCGCCGTGGACCTGCAGGTCGGACATGCCGACCGACGCACCAGCCAGCCGGCCGGCGTCGATCGGGCTCTCCCAGCTGCCGTATGGCGTGGCGCGAGGCGTCATCGGGCGCTCCCCGGCCGCGGCGGTCGCGATGGCGGATAGCGACAGCAGCAGGGCAAGCGCAACGGCCGCGTGGGCGCGGCGGTGGACAGGGTGATGCAGCGGTCGGGCGTGGCGTGGCGGGTCATGTGGCATCGGGTCCTCTGTGACGCGGCGATGGGCAGGCCGCGCGACGCGGCGGGGAGTGCGCGGCGGCGGCGTGTCCGCCCGGCGACAGTGGCGCGGCGCTCAGTAGCCGGCGGCGTGGCCATCCTTGCGCGATTCGCTTGCGCCGATCCAGCCGCCATGGGGGTTCACCATGATCGCCTGGTAGCCGCCGTACGGGCCGTCGGCGAAGCGCACGCTGTGTCCGCGGCGCATCAGGCCGCGCACCGTCTCGTACGCAAAGCCGCTTTCCAGGTCGACCTCGCCGCCGTCGCTCATCACCGTTGCCTGGCCGGCGGGTTCGGTGCTGCCGTCGTGCTGGATGCGCGGCGCGTCGCCGGCCTCCTGCAGGTTCATGCCGAAGTCGACCAGGTTGATGATGATCTGCGCATGGCCCTGCGGCTGCATCGCGCCACCCATGACCCCGAACGACAGCCAGGGCTTGCCGTCGCGGGTCGCGAACGCCGGGATGATGGTGTGGAACGGCCGCTTGCCCGGTGCGTAGGTGTTGGGATGGTCGGGCGCCAGCACGAACTGCTCGCCGCGGTCCTGCAGGATGAAGCCCAGCCCCGGCGGCGCCATGCCGCTGCCCATGCCGCGGTAGTTGGACTGGATCAGCGACACCATCATGCCGTCGCCGTCGGCGGTGGTCAGGTAGATGGTGTCGCCCTGGTCGAGCTGCGCCGGCGTGGCCGGCTGCACCTCTCGAAGAGCGCGGTCCATCGAGATCAGCTTGCCGCGCTCGCGGGCGTACTCCTTGGAGATCAGCTTGGCGACCGGCGCCGGGTGGAACGCCGGGTCGGCGTACCAGCGCGCGCGGTCGGCGAACGCCAGCTTCTTGGCCTCGACGAACAGATGCACGTACTCGGGGCTGTCGAGGCCGAAGGCCTTGAGGTCGTAGGGCTCCAGCAGGTTGAGGATCTGCAGCGCCGCGATTCCCTGGCCGTTGGGCGGCAGCTCCCAGACGTCGACGCCGCGGTAGTTGGTCGACACCGGGTCCACCCACTCGCCGGTGTGCGCGGCGAGGTCGTCGTAGGACAGGAAGCCGTCGTTGGCGCGGAAGTAGGCGCCGATGGTGCGCGCGATGTCGCCGCGGTAGAACGCATCGCGGCCGCCGTCGGCGATCGCCTGCAGGGTGTCGGCGAGGGGCGGGTTCTTCCAGGTCTCGCCGATGCGCGGCGCGCGCCGGCCGTCGACGACGCCGGGGCCGCCGTCGCCGGCCGTGGCCGGCACCGTGAACTGCTCGACGAAACCCGGCCAGCGCGCGAGCCGCGGCACCGACAGGTTCCAGTAGTGGGCGATGGTCTGGTGCACCGGGTGGCCGGCGCGGGCGTAGGCGATCGTGGGCGCGAGGTTCTGCGCCATCGTCCGCCGACCAAAGCGCGCGTGCAGCGCGAACCAGGCATCGACCGTGCCCGGCACCGTCACCGGCAGCGGCCCGTGCGCGGGGATGTCGGTCAGCCCGCGGCGCTGGAACTCGGCCAGCGTCAGCGACCGCGGCGAGCGGCCGGAGCCGTTGTAGCCGTGCAGCCTGGCGGTCTTCGGGTCCCAGACGATCGCGAACAGGTCACCGCCGATGCCGTTGCCGGTGGGCTCCATCAGCCCGAGCGCGGCATTGGCGGCAATCGCGGCGTCCATCGCGCTGCCGCCGGCGCGCATCGTGTCCAGCGCAACCTGGGTCGCCAGCGGGTGCGAGGTGGCGGCCATCGCCTCCGGCGCGTAGACCTCGCTGCGGGTCGCGAACGGCGCACCGCTGATGCGGTCGGCGGCGTCTGCGGAGGTTGGTGCCAGGCCCGCTCCGACCAGCAGGGCGAGCGCGGCGGCGAGCGCGGCAACGGACGCAGCGGGACGGAAGGCGTGGCGCGGGGCGATCTGCATCGGTGGGACCTGGCGGAGGGCGACCTGCACCATAACCGGCCGCGACGGCCTAGGGTCCGCCCCGGCTGGGCATGGGCCCGCGGGCCGTCCATGCTGCGGCCATGGACCGCACACGCCGGAGCACCCGATGGCCCTGATGATTGCCGACGGTGGCGGTGCGCGCACGTTCGCACCATATCGTCCCGAGGTTGACACGCCGCAGATTGCGCCGCCGCAGCCACCACCGCCGGTCGCGCCGCAGCACTACCGCAACAGCGAGCCGGGCTACCACCCGCAGGTGCTGCCGGCCAGTGGCGGCGCACAGCCAGCGCCGTCAGTCGCCGGCGGTCCCTACGGCATCCCGGGAAACAGCACGCTCGGCGACGTGGCCAGCGGCACGCAGGGCCAGCCTTTCGACGTCACGCTGTCGCAGCTGGCCACCGCGGTCTACGGCACCCGCGGCGGTCCGCCGCAGGGCTGGAACACGGTGTCGGACGCCGACCTGGCGGCGCGCCTTGGCGGTGATGGACAGCCGGCGTCGGCGGCCGACGTGCAGGCCTGGCGCGACAGCTTCCTCGGCGGTGACACCCAGACCACCGCGCAGGAGTTCCGCGCCGAGATCTATACCGACGGCGACGGCAGCTACGTGCTGGCCTACCGCGGCACCGCCGAGGGCCTGCCGGACTGGATGAACAACTTCCGCCAGGGCACCGGCTTCGACACCGACGCCGTCGACAAGTTCAGCGGCACCGCGCTCAACACCGCCACTGAATTCCGCGACGTGTTCGGCGACGGCAGCGCCGGCGGGGGCAACCTCGCGATCACCGGGCACTCGCAGGGCGGGGGCCTCGCCAGCGTCGCTTCGCTGGCCACAGGTATCCCGGCGGTGACCTTTGACGCGTCGGGCATCCACCCCAACACGCTGGCGCGCATGCGCCTGTCGCCGGAGCAGGCACGCGACGTCGCCGAGGACGGCCAGGTACGCGCGTACTCGCTGCACAGCGACCTCCTGACGCAGACCCAGGAGAGCGGACTGGTCGGGCTGGTCGCCCCGGACGCACTGGGCACGTCGATCGTGGTCGAGCCGGGACCGGTCGCCCGGCATACGCTTTCGGGCCGCGCGGCCGGCGTCGAATGGGGCCTGCCGCTGGCCGGCGAGGCCGGCATCAACACACTGGTCGAGCAGCTGCGGCACAGCCCGCTCCCACTGTCCAGCGCGGTCGGCGACCTCGCCTACGGCGCACTCAGCCACAACCCCAATGTGCTGACCGAGGCCATGGTCGAACGGCAGCCGTGGCAACCCGGATACGCCAACCCGGCCGACATCGGCAAGGGCCTGCACGACCTGATCCCCGATGCCGCGAAGGACGACTACGCCCGCAACACCCACGACCTCATCCGCGACATCGGCGAGGTGGTGGATTCCCAGTTCCGGGACGGCGACTTCGTCGAGGGCGGGTTCCGGATTGCGGGCGATCTGCTCGAGGGCGCATGGAACTCAACCGGCGACACCGCGCGTGCCTACGCCGACGAGGCCGCGCAGGCGATCGACGACCGCGTCGACGGTGTGGTCGGGGACGTGCTGTCGGGCACCGTCGCCTTCGGTGGCCGCGCGGCGGAGGGCGTCACCGACGTCGCCGGTGCCGGGGCCGAGCGGGTGGCCGATGCGGGTGGCTTCGTCGCCCAGAAGGCTACCGACGTCGGCAGCTGGCTGTTCGGCAGGTGATGCGCTGAGCGCGGCATGGCGCGCCTCCACACCGCGGCGGCCCGCGCGCGCCGCGTGCTATACGTCGGCGCCGCCTTCGCCTTGTGCACCTGCGCGTGCGCCCGCCCGCCGATGACCGACGACGCCTTTTCCAGCCCCGATACCGCGCCGCTGGCAGCCGCCGTATCGCGCGGCGATGCCGACGAGGTCCGCCGGCTGCTGGCCGGCCGCGATCCCGACGCCCGCGGACGCGACGGCGCCACGCTGCTGGTGCAGGCGATCGTCGACGGCCGGCGCAACAGCGCGCAGGCCCTGCTGGACGCCGGCGCCGATCCCAACCTGCCCGCCCAAGGCGGCGAGACACCGATGCACGCGGCGGCGTTCGCGCGCGACCCGGCACTGCTGGCGCTGCTGCTGGCGCACGGCGGCGACCCCGATGTCGCCAACCCGGCGACCGGCGCGACGCCGCTGGTCGCCGCGATCCTGGGCCCCGGCAGCGACCGGGTGCGCGCCCTGCTCGACGCGGGTGCCGATCCCGCGATCGCCGACCGCCTCGGCGACACGCCGCTGCACACCGCGGCGCGCACCAATGACGGCACATCGCTGCTGCTGCTGGTCGCGCGCGGCGCGCCGCCGCTGGCCACGAACCGCCGGGGGCGCAGCTTCCAGGACTTCTATTTCGCCATCCCGCGCAGCGTGCTGGACGCCCGCGGGCGCGATGAGCGACGCGCGGTCGTCGCCTGGCTCAAGGCCAACGGCGTGCCGCTTGAGGCCCGCGTCGAGGCTACGGACTGAGCCGCAGGCCGGTCGCCATACTGGGGTCGCCCCCAGCTGTCGTCCGCGCACCCCGCCGCCTAGCTTGCGGGTATCGACCATCCAAGCGACCGCTTGCGGAGCCGCCATGACCTTCATCAACAGCCAGCGGATCCCCGACTTCGGATCGCCATTCGTGCAGCCGGCCCCGCCTCCGCCGCCGGCGTCGGCGCAGGCCTGGCCGCGTGGCGACGGCAGCTTCAGCGCGCAGGCCGCAGGCACCACGCCGCAGCCAGCGCTCGACCACCAGTTCGCGCTGATGGCCAACGACACCTACGACGCCGACAACCCGCGCACCGAGCAGCAGCTCTCCGAGGCCGGCTGGACGCGGCTGGAGGCCAGCGCCGACGGCAGCGGTCTGCTCGACGCCGCGGGCAACGCAATCCCGATCGACCCGGCGCTGCTGGAGACCGGCACCGGATTCGCGGCCGCGATCTTCCAGAACGCAGACGGCGCCTATGTCGTCGCGTTCCGCGGCACCGACGACTGGTCGCCAGCCGTGGCCGGCGATGCCGACGACAACGCGCTGCAGTCGCTGGGCTTCGAGACCGGCCAGTACCGCGACGCCATCACCCTGGCCCAACGCGCGGAGCAGGTGTTCGGCGAGGGCAACGTGGCGGTCACCGGGCATTCTCTCGGCGGCGGGCTGGCCTCGGCAGCCGCGCTGGCCACCGGTGCCACCGGCGTCACGTTCAACGCCGCCGGCCTCAGCAACGAAACGCTGGACCGGCTCGGCTTCAATCCCAACGCCGCGCGCGCGAGCGCCGCCGACAGCGGCCAGGTGCGGCGCTATGCCGTCAACGGCGACCCCCTGACCGCGGCGCAGGAAGACCTGCCCACGCTGCCCATCGTCGGCTCGCCGCCGGACGCGATCGGCTACGCGTTGCGCATCGACGCGCCTGCCGGACTGGGCTTCGACCTGATCGCGCTCCACGGCGGCGGTGGCGACGGCGCATCGTACGTCGACGCCTTGGCGCAGAACACCGCCTATGACCCCGCGACCCGACCGACGCCGTCGGAGTCCATCGGTGGCCTGGTCGACAGCGCGCTCGACGCCCTTGGCGACGGTGCGGGTGCCGTGGTTTCCGGCCTGGGCAACGGCGCCGACCGCCTGCTCGACGGTACTGGAGACATCCTGCGCGCGAATCCTCTGCTGGCGCCCGGCGCCTGGGTGCTCGGCACCGCACTCGACGGCACCGGCGCGGCGATCCGGACCATCGGCGACGGCGCGGGCGCGGTCATCAACGGCGGGCTGGACCTGCTGGGCGACGGTGCCGGCGCGACGATCGGCTTCGTCGGCAACGTCGGCGGCGACGCCGTCCGCCACCTGGGCGAGCTCAACTTCAACCTCATCGGCGACGGCGCGCGCGCCGTGACCGGCGTGGTGCAGGACGTGGCCGGCAACGTCGACCACGCCGCCGACGGCATCGCCACCGCGATCGCCGACGACTACGGCAGCGGCGATTACGTCAAAGGCACCTTCAATATCGCCGGCGACCTGCTGAATGCCGGCATCGACAGCGTCGGAGACGCGGCGTCCGGCCTGCTTGAGGCGACGGGAGACGGTGTCGACAGCATCGGCCAGGCCGGCGGCGGCATGCTGCGCGACCTCGGTGACCGCACCGGACTGGCGGCACCGTTCGACGCCGTCGCCGGCGTCGTCGAAGGGGCAGGCAGCGTGGTCGGCGACCTTGCCGAAGGCGCGGCGGGCCTGGTGGACCGCGGCAGCGACCTGCTCGGCGACGGTGCCGAAGTGGTGACCGACTTCGTAGGCAACGTCGGCGAAGGCATCGCGGACGGGGCGCGCGTGGTCGGCGACGGCATTGCCGAAAGCGCCCGTGCGGTAGGCAACGGCATCGCGGAAGGCGCGCGCGCCGTGGGCGAGCGCCTCGACCCGCGGAGCTGGTTCTGAGTCGCAGCCCCTGCAGCGCATGCCGCGCCGCAACGGGCTCGGGGCGGCGCGCGGTGTACCGTGAGGCGATGAAAGACCGCAACTCCACCATGTCCGACTCGCGCCGGCGACGCGACGTACCCGCTGCGTCGCGCGGCGCATGGCGACTGCCGGCGCTGCTGGCGCTCTCCCTCCTCGCAGGCCCCGGCTGTGCCGGACAAGGACCCGACATGAACGACGACGCGCCGGCATTCGGCAATCCCGGCAGCGGCCAGCTGGCGGCTGCGCTGGGGCGTGGCGACGACGCTGCGGCGCGCGAGCTGATCGCGGCCGGCGCCAGTCCCGATGCGATCGATGCCGACGGCGTGCCGCTGCTGCAGTGGACGATGCTGCGCGACGACCGCGCCGCGTTCCGCCGCCTGTTGGCACTGAACGCCGACCCCACCGTGCCCAACGCCGACGGCCAGACGGCGATCCACCTCGCGGCGATGGGCAAGCAGACCTACTGGCTCGATGCGCTGCTGGAGACTGGTGCCAACGTCGACCAGCCCAATACGCGCACCGGCGCGACGCCTCTGTTCGATGCGTTGCGCGCGGGGCTTCCCGCCAACGTGGCGCGGCTGCGAGAGGCTGGCGCACGCCTTGACGTGCGCTCGCGCGACGGCACCACGCCGCTGCACCAAGCGGCGCTGGTCAATGACCTTGCCGCAACCCGCGCGTTCCTCGAGGCCGGCGCCGACCCCCGCGCGACCGACGACGCCAGCGCGACTTTCCAGGACTACCTGTTCGACGGCGACCCGAAGATCCTCAACGCCACGTCAAAGCGCGAGCTGTCGGCGATCCGCGCGTTGCTGTCGCGCGCCGGCGTCGGCATCACTGCGGCCTCGCTGCGCTGAGTCCGCCGCGGGCGCGCGACGCGCCGTGATGTGGCCCGACGCGAGCGCGTCGCGACCGTCGCGCTCATCCGTTCAGGGCCACGACGGCGGCGCGGCACGCCAAGCCGCCGCGACCTCGGCCAATACCGCGCGCTCTTCGTCGCGCCATTCCTGCAGCAGCGCCGGCAGGTTGGCCGGGTTGCCCCAGCGACCCGGCTCGGTGCGCACGGCCGCCGCGTACCACTGCACCGCCTCGTCGCGACGGTCCAGCGACCACAGCGCCAGCGCCAGCGTCGGCGGCAGCCACGACGGATTGGTGAAGCGGTCGGCGCCTGCGTCTCGCCAGCGCGCCAGCGCGCCTTCGTTGTCGCCGGAGCGGTACAGGTCCCAGCCGTAGTTCCACAGCAGCGGGTTGCGCAGCGCGCTGTTGCCGCCGGTGGTCGACAGCACGCGCTCCTAGAGTGCGCGGCCAGTCTCATTGCGGCCGCCATCGTAGGCAAGCCGCGCCAGCTGCGCGGCGGCGCGCTCAGCGTCTCGGGTGTTGCGGTCCATCGCGCGCATCAGCCGCTGCATCGTGGCGTCGTCACTGCCGGGCAGTACGATGATGGCGCGCGCGGTGGCGGCATCGGCGTCGAAGTAGAACTCCCTGGGCTTGGGCAGCGACTGCGCCGACAGCGCGTGCGGCAGCAGCAGGACGAGCGCGCCGAAGAGGCGCGCGGACAGGGAGACAGGAGGCATGTCGGTCAACCGGTAGCGGGGCAACCCCTGCCCCGCGCGCATGTTAGCCGCAGGTGGTAGCGCGACCAACCGCGCAGGGCGGCGCTACGCGGTCGTTGCAGGCTCGGCAGTGTCGGGCGCGCCCCTCCCGGTGCGTTTGCCCCGGTCGCGCCGGGCCACGTTCGACGCCAGCCGCCGGCGGGCCGGCCGTGTGGCCCGGTTGTTACAATCGCGGGCTTTTTCCGGGTCCGCCAGGCGCCCGTCGACGGACGCCGTCGACCGCGCCCGGGGTCGCCCGCCTCCCCGCCAGCGACCGCGTCGCAAGCCGAAGAGCCGCCCCATGACCAGCACCGCCGAACTCTCGTCGCCCGCGTCCGCCAGCAGCGGTCTCACCAACGGCGTGCAGGATCGCGACTACGCGCTCGACGACCGCTACCGCCGCACCCGGGGCCGCATCTACCTGTCGGGCGTACAGGCGCTGGTACGGCTGCCGCTGATGCAGCGGCTGCGCGATCAGGCAGCCGGCCTGGACACCGGCGGCTTCGTGTCCGGCTACCGCGGCTCGCCGCTGGGTGGCTTCGACCTGGAGCTGTGGCGCGCCAAGAAGCACATGGCAGAGGCTGGGGTCAGGTTCCAGCCGGGGCTCAATGAGGACCTCGGCGCGACCATGGTCTGGGGCACGCAGCAGACCACGCTGTTCCCCGGGGCGAAGGTCGATGGCGTGTTCGGCATGTGGTACGGCAAGGGTCCGGGCGTCGACCGCTCCGGCGACGTGTTCAAGCACGCCAACGCCGCCGGCACCTCGCGCCATGGCGGCGTGCTGGCGCTGGCCGCCGACGATCACGCCTGTCGCAGCTCGACGCTGCCGCACGGCTCCGAAGGCGAGTTCACCAGCGCGCTGATGCCGATCCTCAACCCGGCGGGCGTGCAGGACATCCTCGACATGGGCCTGCTCGGCTGGGCGATGTCGCGCTACACCGGGCGCTGGATCGGGTTCAAGACGATCGCCGAGACGGTGGAGTCGTCGGCCTCGGTCGACGTCGACCCGCTGGCGCTGCGCATCGTCACCCCGGACGACTTCACGATGCCCGCCGGCGGCCTCGGCATCCGCTGGCCGGACCCGCCAATGGACCAGGAGATGCGCCTGCACCGGTACGCGGTCAAGGCCGCGCAGGCGTTCGCGCGCGCCAACGGCATCGACCGCGTGGTGATGGACGCGCCCGACGCGCGACTGGGCATCGTCACCACCGGCAAGAGCTACCTCGACGTGCTGCAGGCGCTGGAGTACCTGGGCCTCGACGCGCGCGCCTGCCGCGACCTCGGCATCCGCGTCTACAAGGTGGGCATGACCTGGCCGCTGGAGCCGGTGGGCATCCGCACGTTCGCGCGCGGCCTGCGCGACATCCTGGTGGTGGAGGAGAAGCACGCCTTCATCGAGAGCCAGATGAAGGAGCTGTTCTACAACTTCGACGGCATCAATGCCGACAACAGCCGCCCCTCCATCGTCGGCAAGTACAACGAGGACGGCGAGTGGATCCTGCCGTCGACCGGCGAGTTGACGCCGGCGACGATCGCCGCGGTCATCGCGCGCCGCGTCGAGCGCCTGGTGCCGGAGGGCGGCAGCGACGCCGACCACATGCGCGACGTGCTGCGCTGGATGGAGGACAAGGAGCTGGCGCTTGCGCTGCCGCGCGCACAGTTCCCGCGGGTGCCGCACTACTGCGCCGGCTGCCCGCACAACAGCTCGACCAAGGTGCCGGAAGGCTCGCGCGCGCTCGCCGGCATCGGCTGCCACTACATGGTCACGTGGATGGACCGAGACACCGACACCTTCACCCACATGGGCGGCGAAGGCGTCACCTGGTCGGGGCAGGCGCCGTTCACCGATACGCCGCACGTGTTCCAGAACCTCGGCGACGGCACCTACTTCCATTCCGGTTCGCTGGCGCTGCGCCAGTCGATCGCCACCGGCGTCAACATCACCTACAAGATCCTCTACAACGACGCGGTCGCGATGACCGGCGGGCAGCCGGTCGACGGCACGCTGTCGGTGCCGCAGATCGCGCACCAGGTGCGCGCCGAGGGCGTGCAGGCGATCGTCGTGGTGTCCGACGACATCGGCAAGTGGAGCGACCGTTCGATCTTCCCGGCCCGGGTCGAGTTCGTCGACCGCGCCGGACTCGACGCGGTGCAGAAGCGCCTGCGCGAGGTCAAGGGCACCAGCGTCCTGGTCTACGACCAGACCTGCGCCACCGAGAAGCGCCGCCGCCGCAAGCGCGGCACCATGCCGGACCCGGCCAAGCGTGTGTTCGTCAACACGCTGGTCTGCGAGGGCTGCGGCGACTGCGGCGTCAAGAGCTTCTGCGTCGCGGTGCTGCCCAAGGAGACGGAATTCGGCCGCAAGCGCGAGATCGACCAGTCCAACTGCAACAAGGACTACAGCTGCGTCGACGGCTTCTGCCCGAGCTTCGTCACCGTGCACGGTGGCACCCCGCGCAAGGGCCGCAAGGTCGCCGCCACCGACCGGCTGGCCGACCTGCCGGTGCCGGTGTTCGCCGCCGACCTGTCGCGTCCGTGGAACATCCTGATCACCGGCATCGGCGGCACCGGCGTGGTCACCATCGGCGCGCTGCTGGGCATGGCCGGGCACCTCGAGGGGCGCGGCGCCACCGTGCTCGACCAGACCGGGCTGGCGCAGAAGGGCGGCGCGGTGACCACCCACATCCGCATTGCCGGCGCGCCGTCGGACATCCACGCGGTGCGCATCGCCGCCGGCGAGGCCGACCTGGTGCTGGGCTGCGACATGGTGGTGGTCAACGACTACTGGCCGCTGTCGAAGATCCGCGCCGGGCGCACCCGGGTGGTGCTGAACACCTACGAGGCGATGCCGGGCACGTTCACCACGCGTCCGGACATGGAGTTCCCGGCGACCGACATCGTCCATGCGGTGGCGCAGGCGCTGGGCGGCGAACCGCCGATGCTGGTCGCGGCCACCGAGCTCGCCAACGCGCTGATGGGCAACGCCATCGCGTCCAACCTGATGATGCTGGGTCACGCGTGGCAGAAGGGCCTGGTGCCGCTGTCGTTCGAATCGATCATGCGCGCGGTGGAGCTCAACGGCGCCGCGGTCGAGATGAACCGCACTGCGTTCGCGTGGGGGCGGCTGGCGGCGATCGATCCCGACGCCGTCGCCGACGCCGCCGGACTGGTGCGCAACCCGCGCACCGCGGCCGAGGCCACGCCGCACGCGCTCGACGCACTGCCGCCGGGCGAGTGGGAGAGCACCGAATGGGGCGCGACCGCGGCGCCGCTGGGCGTTCGCGCCGAGGACGAGCTGCGCCACGTACCCGCCGCCGCCGGCGACGCGGTCGCGTTCCTGCCGCTGGACGACAAGCGGCTGTCGCGCTCGCTCGACGAGGTGGTCACGCGCCGCGAGGCGTTCCTCACCGACTACCAGGACGCGCGCTATGCGCGGCGCTACAGCGACTTCGTCGCGCGCGTGCGCGCCGCCGAGCAGGCGCGCGTGCCCGGCTCCACCGACCTCACCGAGGCGGTCGCGCGCTACTTCTTCAAGCTGATGGCCTACAAGGACGAGTACGAGGTCGCGCGGCTGTACACCAGCGGCGACTTCCGGCGACAGCTGCAGCAGCAGTTCGACGGCGACTACAAGGTGCACTTCCACCTCGCGCCGCCGCTGCTGGCGAAGAAGGACGCCGATGGCCGGCTGATGAAGAGAGCCTATGGACCGTGGGTGTTCACCGCGTTCGGCGTGCTGGCCAAGCTGCGCCGGCTGCGCGGCACGCCGCTGGACGTGTTTGGCTACAGCGACGAACGCCGCGGCGAGCGCGCGCTGATCGACGACTACGCGCTCACCGTCGGCGGCCTGCTGGACACGCTCGACGCCGGCAACATCGAACTCGCCGCCGGGATCGCCGGCGTGCCGGAGCACATCCGCGGGTATGGCCACGTCAAGCATGCGCACCTGCAGCAGGCCAAGGCGCGCGAGGCCGAGCTGCTGGCGGAGTGGCACGACCCGCTGCGCGTGGTGCAGGTGGCCTGAAGGCGGGCGGCCCTGCCGGCGCGCGCGGTCCGCGCGCGCCGGGGGCTGTCCTCGCGCATCGCCGCCCTGCGTTGAGGACTGCTGACGGCATGCCGCTGTCGCGGGGCCGTCGATGCTGTTCAACTCGCTGACCTTCTTCGCGTTCCTCGCCCTCGTACTGGCGCTTCATGCGGCGCCGCTGCCGTGGCGGGTCAAGAAGACCAACCTGCTGGTCGCCAGCTACGTCTTCTACGCGGCGTGGAACCCGCCGTTCGTGCTGCTGCTGTGGTTCTCGACCGCGGTCGACTGGTGGGCCGCGCGCCGCATCCACGCCAGCCGCTCGCCGGGCGCGCGGAGGGCATTCCTGCTGGTATCGCTGGCCGCCAACCTCGGCCTGCTCGGCTACTTCAAGTACGGCGGGTTCCTCACCCAGAACTTCGCGCAGGCACTGCAGGCACTGGGGGTGGCGTGGCAGGCGCCCGCCTGGGACATCGTGCTGCCGATCGGCATTTCGTTCTACACCTTCCAGACGATGGCCTATACGCTGGACGTCTACCTCGGGCGGGCACGGCCGACGCGCTCGCTGCTCGACTTCGCGCTCTTCGTCACCTTCTTCCCGCAGCTGGTCGCGGGGCCAATCGTGCGCCCGACGGACCTGGTGCCGCAGTTCGCGACGCCACGCACCGCGACCGCGCGCCAGTTCGGCTGGGGCGGGATGCTGCTGGTGCTCGGGCTGTTCCAGAAGATCGTGCTCGCCGACGGTGCGCTGGCGCCGGCCGCGGACGCGGTGTTCGGCGCATCCCAGCCCCTGCACCCGGTCGATGCGTGGCTCGGCACGCTGGCGTTCTCCGGGCAGATCTTCTGCGACTTCGCCGGCTACAGCACCTGCGCGATCGGCATCGCGCTGATGCTTGGCTTCCAGCTGCCGGACAACTTCCGCTTCCCGTACGCGGCCGTCGGCTTCTCCGACTTCTGGCGCCGGTGGCACATCTCGCTGTCGACGTGGCTGCGCGACTACCTGTACGTGCCGCTCGGCGGCAACCGGCGCGGCGCGGCGCGCACCTACGCCAACCTGATGCTGACGATGCTGCTGGGCGGGCTGTGGCACGGCGCGGCGTGGACCTTCGTGGCGTGGGGCGGGCTGCACGGGCTTTATCTGGCCGGCGAACGCTGGATCAAGCCGCGGCTGGGACACATGGCGCTGTGGCAGACCGTGCACGGCAAGCTGGTGCTCGCGCTGCTGACGTACTTCCTGGTCAACATCACCTGGGTGTTCTTTCGCGCATCCGATTTCACCCAGGCCCTGCGCATGCTGCGCAGCATGTTGCTGCTGGAGACCGGCGGCGCCCCGGTGCTGAGCGGCTACTACGTCCTGAGCACGCTGGCGACGATGGCGGTGCTGCTGGCGACCCACTGGCACATGCGCCATCGCGCACTGCACTCGGAGGTCGAGCGCCTGCCGGTGGCGGTGACCGGCATCGCGTGGGGACTGATGGCGTTCGCCATCGCGATCACGCAGGGAGGAAGCGATGCCTTCATCTACTTCCAGTTCTGAGCCGCGGCTGCCGCCGGTCACGCCGCAGCCGGGCGAACTGCCCAGCCACGAGACGCGGCCTGCCGACCCGCCGATCCGCACGCTGCCTCGCCGCGCGCTGGCGCCGGCGTGGTGTCTGGCGCTGGCGGTGTTCGCCGTGTCGCTGCTGGGCTGGGAGCTGTACTGGCGTGGCCAGGGCGGCGTGCCCGGCTACCGCAACAGCGACGGCCTGTGGGCGATGCAGCGCCGTCGCATCGACCGCGGCGAAGGCGACGCGCTGGTGCTGCTGGGCGCGTCGCGGGTGCTGTTCGACGTGCAGCTGCCGGAGTGGGAGCGGCTGACCGGCGAACGCCCGATCCAGCTGGCGCTGGAGGGCACGTCGCCGATGGCGGCGCTGGAGGACCTCGCCGCCGACCCCGACTTCCGCGGCCGCCTGCTGGTCGGGGTCACGCCGCCGCTGTTCTTCACCGGCTTCGCGTACCGCGGGCAGGTGCTGCCGCGCTACCGCCAGCAGACGCCGTCACAGCGTGGCGGCCAGTGGCTGTCGATGCGCCTGCTGGAGCCATGGCTGGTGTTCTACAGCGACGACGATTTCGCGCTGTTCACCGTGCTGGAGCGCCAGCCGTGGCCGGCGCGGCCGGGCGTGCGGCGGTCCATGCCGGTGCGCAAGCTGGCTGTCCACGACGCCGACCGCAACACGCGGATGTGGCGGCGGGTGCAGACCGACCCCGCCTACAGGGCACTCGCAAGGTCGATCTGGGCGCAGCAGTTCAGCGGCCCGCCGCCGCCAATGGCCACCCCGGAAAAGGCGCAGGTGCTGATCGCCGCGCAGATCGCGCGGGCGGCCGCGGCGGTCGCCACGCTGCGCGCGCGTGGCGTCGAGGTGGTCTTCCTGCGTCCGCCCAGCAGCGGCGACTTCCTGCTGCACGAGGAGCGCCTGCTGCCGCGGGAGCGCACCTGGGACCCGCTGCTCGCGGCCACAGGTGCACCGGGCATCCACTTCGCCGACCACGCCGCGATGCAGGGGCTCGACCTGCCCGAGTGGTCGCACCTGTCGCCCGGGGACGCCGACCGCTACACCGCGACCCTGGTCGGCCTGCTGCAGCGGGAAGGGCTGCTGCAGCGCGGCGCGCAGACTCCGCCCCGTCGCTAGCGGCGCAGCCGCGCGACGCGCGGGGCCGCGGCAGCCGGCGCGCTTCAGCGCGTCGCAGGCGCGCCCTTCTCGCTGCGCAGGCCGACCAGGACCTTGCGCCCCGCGCGGCCGTCGGCCGGGGTGAATCCCAGCCGCTGCTGCTCGACCACGATCGCGCGCCGGGTCAGCGTGCCAACCATGCCGTCGGGCTCGCCGATCGCGTGGCCGCGCGCCAGCAGCAGCGTCTGCAGCTCGCGGCGCTCGGCGCGGTCGATGCCGGGGTCGTCGGTGGGCCACGGCGTCGCGAACGCGCCGCCGCCGCGCAGGCGATCGGCGAGGTGCGCGATCGCGATCGCGTAGCTCTCCGCGGCGTTGTACGAATAGATCGCATCGAAGTTCTTGAACACCAGGAACGCCGGCCCGCGCGCGCCGGCTGGCAGCAACAGCGCGGCCGGCGCGCTGGCGGCGACACCGTCGATGGCGCGGCCGTCGGCGCGCGCGACGCCCAGCGCCAGCCACTCCGACAGCGGGCGACGCCTGGTGCGGC
>PPFU01001230.1_pt1 | contig 70318 bp, 65 predicted proteins | sample 1535991 | NCBI WGS metagenome assembly PPFU01 (sample SAMN04901290, study PRJNA319586) | Hypolithon metagenome, whole genome shotgun sequencing project. | isolation source: Antarctic Hypolithon | place: Antarctica: Miers Valley | collected 2014
CTGCCATGCCGGCCGCCTTCAGGCAGAAACTCCACTTAACCTACTGTGCAGATTTGCCGAGCCACCTCTGATCGATGACACCGACCATCGCTTGTCTGGCGTCGATAATCCTTCGGGCGGAGTTTCAGTCAACTCCTTAAGGTAATCCTCTGGCGGCTTAGCTGGGCTCGCGGTTGCCTTGAACGGTCGCGCAAGATTATGGTAATCTCAGCTTCAGGCAAAACAGGAGCCTCGGCATGAGCGAGCTTCCAGTGCGTCCCATACTCCTGCCGTCGTAATCCGATGGCGGCTCCTCGTAGTAGCGCAGCCAACCGCGCTTGATCACCGCACCGTAGTCGGGGAAAGGGCGCTGCTGGTACTGCGCATCGAACACGGTCTGCCCCATGATCCGGCGCTTCGTGTCCAGGTCGGCTTCGCCCATGCGGCCAGGCTGGATCAGCTCGCCGGCCGTGCGCACATGGTTGCGGCCACGGCCGAGGTCCAGGTCTCGTCCTCGACCGCCGGGATCACGATCTTGTGCCAGTCCTCCTGTGCCTGCATGTGACCGGCAAGGTCGTCGTCGTGGAGCCGCTGCGTCACGCAGATGATGGCGCTCTCCTTGGGGGTGATTGAGGCGGGTCGAGATCGTGTGGTCGTAGCTGTTCTTGACCTTCTCGCGCGCGACCCTCGAATAGATCTCCTGACCCTTGTTGGGGTCGTCGAGAATGATGAAGTCGGCGCCTCGACCCAGAACGCTGCATCGATCGAGGTGGCGAGCCGGTAGCCGCCGGCTGAGGTCTGCCATTCCAGCTGCCAATTGGGTACCCCCGGCCGGCACTCGGGAAGACCCGGCGACACCAGTCCGAGCGCACCACCCGGTTGAACTCAATTGCCTGCGCCTGTGCGACCGCTTTGCCATAGGCAACGCACATGATCCTGCGACCCGGATCGTGCCTCAGCAGCCATGCGCTCCGCGCGATGCTGACGAGGATCGTCTTCATGCTGCGCGGGGGCAGGTTGACCATCAGCCGGCGGCTCTTACCAGCCTCGACCAGAGCAAGCTGCCGGCGATGAGGTCGATGTGCCAGTTTTGCTCGTACCTTGTGCCGAGCTCAAGCGCCGCCATGACCCGGGCAATGAAGGGTGGGTAGTCAGCCTGAGCCATGGCATCGTATAGCGACGGGGGGTGCGCGATCAGCCGGCAGACTCCTCCTCAGCAGGAGCGAAGCGGGCCAGGAACCCGGCAAGCTCGGCAGGGTCGATCGCCATGTCGGGTTCTCCGGCTCGCTCGCATCGCCAGCCGCCCGGAACAGCGCCTGCTGGGCCTTGCACTCGCCGGTCAGGGAATCGTTAACTTTCTTCTCGGCGAGGACCTCGCGCTTGGTCGGCCTGACCGGCCGACCGTTCTCGGTGAGGGAAACGGTCACGTCGAGCTCGGCCTCGACAAGGTTCATCAGGCTGCGCTCCTTGCGTGGGCTGGACAGCTGTAAACAACCTCCTAAATGGCGGTGGCGGAGGACGCAGTCAGCTGCGAACGCAATCCGATTTCGAGATGGGAGTCGACATGGTCAGAGCGTTCGATCAGATAATGGGCGTTGCCAGCTCGGGAAGGCCGAGCAATCACCCGATCGCAGGGTCGTCTCGCCACTGTTCTCGACCAGCACGCCTTCGCCTTCGAGGATGCAGACCGAATGGTCCTGGTGCGACCACCGGTGACGCCGGCTCGACCATTCTCCCGAACGGAATTGTGGGTAGCTAACACACACCTTGAGCTTTCCCTGCTCCAGAACGTCATCGGAACGCAAGGCAGCCAGCATCCGCGCCTCGGCGGTGTACAGATGGGTGTAGTGTGGAGCGCAAGCCCGACCCGAACCCCCGATTTACTGCGGTAACTCCCCTGCGCCCGCGATAACCTGATTGGCTTGAAACCTTAGCGGTGTCGTCAGCAGAGCGCGAAAGGTGTTGTACCCACCGGTACCCGGGAAGAACGCGTGGAAGAACAATTGGGGCTGGCCGTCCGGGCCTGAAGCTACTGATGCGTGGCCGGGCGCCCACCAGCTGCGGCTGGTCTTGAGTAGCGGCTCGGTCCGCTTTGTGTACGGGCCAAGCACGTTGTCGGACACGGCCACCCCGATGCCGTAAGCTGGTGTGCCAAAATCGTTCCCGGCGTAGAACAGCCAGTATCTGCCATTCTGAAGCGTGACGAAAGGGCCTTCGATAAGATGGCCTTCCCAGTCGAGATCGTTGGCAAGTACAAGCCGGTCCGGGCCGATAAGTTCTCCGGCCTCGGACAATTTCTGGGCATGGATGGGTGTGGTCATCGTCTCAAGGATCAGCGCGGCCTCGGGCACCGTGGCCAGCACCGACTTGGCGTGGTTCCAATTAGCTAGGACGGCTTCGATCAGCGGCTGCATGAAGAAGAACCGCTCCATGGGGCGGCGAGTCTGTGCCCAAGGAAGGACGGCGGCAGCAAAGTGCGCCGTGCGGCGATCGACCGCTTCGCTGAACAGCTGCTCGATCAGATCAGGCCGTTCCCCGAGCAATCGCGCAAGGGGCCGAGGCCAGACGCCGTTGTTGTCACGCTTCCAGAAAAGATAGCGATCCCCGTTGGCATCGATAAAGATGTGCGAGTCGATTACCCCTCCGCTCAAAACCGGCAGGCCGCTATCGTCGGGCAAGCCGGTGGTATTGACCGCATGCGAGCTGATGAGCGGGTGGCCCAGATCGCGCCATGGCCCGAACGGGCTGGAACTCTTCGCCAGCCCTATGGCCAAAGCGTTGGAGCGCTGGCGAGCCGTGTAGACCAGCCAGTATTCGTCGCCCACCCGGGCCATTTCAGGTGCCCAGAAATCCCCTACCCCGCGGCCATGCGCGGCCCATTGCGGCGCCTGGCCCTCGGGAAAAACAAAGCCGCGGTGAGTCCATTGCTCGAGATCGTGCGAATGGAGGATGGGAAACGCATCGAGCGCATCGTTCGAAGTTGCCACGAGGATGTAGCCCTCGTCGGTCTTGAGGACAGCCGGATCGCCATAGCCGGCGGTCGTCCGCTCGCTCAGGTTTTCGACTATAAGCGGGCGCCAGTCGGGCTCGGGCCCCTCGTCGGGTGCGTCACCCGGCCCGGGGCCGTCAAGGGTGTGTGGCGGCCGGGTGCCGAACTCCGCAGCAAAGGCGGTAAAGAACTCGAGGTAATGCTGATGAGTGCCCCCACCGATGGTGTAGACGCGCTCGAGCGCATCCTCGGCGACCCGCAGCAAGGTCCCGCCATCTTCGGCGGCCGCTTCGATGCGGAAGGGGTTTTCAATGGGAGTTTTCACGATTTACTCGACGAACAATTTTTGACAGGCTACCGGTCTTATTTATCCGATAAATCACCGCTAAAGCCGAGCGCGCCTATGTGCAAGATCGAAGTTCCCGAGCCCGCAGAGATTATGGGCGGGCTTTACGGCGACGGCATCATGGCCCGGCCAAGCGCCTTCGGACCGGGGTTCGCCGATCGCCTTTGCGCCGACATCGAGAGGTTGTTCGAGGAAGCCCTCGCAATCCCCGGGGGCGCACTGCCCCGTGGACCGGAGCGGTTCTATGTCGAGGTTCAACCCGAACGTATCGGCGGGTTCGTAGAGATTGCGACCCATCCCTGGTTCGTCGCAGTGTGCACCGCAGTACTCGGCCCGGCGTACCGGATCGTGGAGATTGGCTTCGATATTCCCCTTCCCGGCGCGGCCGACCAGCCGTGGCACCGTGATTTTGCGCCGCCGACCGAGACAACGCACGACCGTCGGCTCAACTCGCTGGCGTTTAACCTGACAGCCGTCGATACCACACCTGAAATGGGACCATTCGAGATCGCACCCGGAACCCAGTGGGACACGTTCGAAGGATGCCCACGCGGTATGTTTCCGCCGCGCGAGTTGTGGCCACGCTATGTGGCGCTGGCACAGCAGAAGCTACCGCAGCGCGGCGACATGTCTGCGCGATCGGCGCTGACGATCCACCGCGGCACGGCCAACCGCTCACAGCAGGCCCGTCCGGTTTTGGTTGTCGGTGTCGATGCGCCCGGTGCCATCAACGCCCAGCACCACGATCTTCAGATCACCCGCGACTATGCCGCGCAGCTACCGCCACGGGTTCTCGCTCATCTGACCTACCGGCTGGTCGACCGGCTGGAACCCGTGATCCAGCATCATGTGATCGATGGCTTGCTCGCACCGGCTTATTGATCGGCGATTGACGAAGCGTCTAAGCTGATGGATGGATAATTTGTCTGATAATAGATCGGGGGGCAGCGTGGACGGTCTGGAACTCAGAGACGTCCGCAAGTCGTATGGCGACACTCTCGTCCTTGAGAGCATATCGTTGGCAATGGAGCCCTGCGAATTCGTTGCCTTCCTCGGACCTTCGGGCAGCGGCAAATCGACGCTGCTGCGGATTATTGCCGGCTTGGAGACCGCCGACAGCGGCGAGGTGCTGCTTGACGGCCGGCGTATCGACGGGCTCGCACCGGGCGACCGTGATGTCGCCATGGTGTTCCAGCATTACGCCCTTTATCCACACATGACCGTGTGGGACAACATGGCGTTCGGCCTGCGGAACGCCGGTGTTCCGCGGGACGATATCAACGGGCGCATCATGCAAGCGGCGGCGGTACTGGAAATCGAACCGCTGCTCGAGCGCAAGCCTGGCCAGCTTTCCGGCGGGCAGCGCCAGCGGGTGGCGATCGGGCGGGCGATCGTGAAGCAGCCCAAGCTGTTCCTGCTCGACGAGCCGCTGTCCAATCTTGATGCGGCGCTGCGCAACCGCACCCGCGTGGAACTGGCGCAATTGCGCCGCCGCGTCGAAGCGGGGGTGATCATGGTCACGCACGACCAGGCCGAGGCCATGACGCTGGCAGACCGCATGATCGTGATGAACGACAGGCGCATCCAGCAAATCGGTACCCCGATGGAAATCTATTCGCGTCCGGCAAACACCTTTGTCGCCGGATTTGTCGGATCGCCCGCGATCGCCCTGCTCCCGGCACGGCTGGCGGGTGGAGGGCAGTGCGCGCGAGTTTCTTTGGGCGGCGGGGCGGAAGTGGAAACCCGGGTGCCGGTATCCGCGCTGCCGGAGGGAGCTGAAGTCAGGCTCGGCGTGCGCCCGGAGAACGTGCGGGTTGTCGCGCCAGGGGCTGGAACCGTCGCCGCTGAAGCGATATTAGTAGAGCGGTTGGGCGAGCGCACCCTGGTCTATGCGCGGCTTGCCGACGGCCAGGAACTGACGGCTGTCGACGAGGGAAGCAGCGCGCTGAAGATCGGCGATCCGGTGGCGTTGGCGATCGATGGTGCCGCCGCGCACATCTTCGGGCCAGACGGCACCGGTTACCACGCGGTGGCCCCGCGATGATTGGGCCCCGCTCAGGGTCGACTTGGCAGGGCTACGCCTTCGTTGGGCCTTTCGTTGCGCTCTACTGCTTCCTGCTGATTTATCCGCTGTTTATGGGCATTGAGATCAGCTTCAATCGCGCCGATCTGTTTGGCAACCGAGAGTTCGTGGGCCTGGAGAACTACCGGCGGCTGTTCGCCGATCCCATTTTTCACCAGGCGGTAGCGACCACCTTCAAGCTGACGCTGCTCATCGTGCCCACGCTCACCGTAATCACCCTGTTGCTCGCGCTTGCGCTCAACCGGGCCACGAGGACCGCGGGTGTGCTGCGCGGGGTGTTCTTCTCGTCATCTGTGCTGTCAGTCACGATCCTTACCTTGATCTGGCGGTTCGTGCTCACCCCTGATGCAGGCCTCATTGCAAAGTTGCTGGGCGTATTCGGATGGGAGCCGATTCCCTTTCTCAGCGACCCGGACCTTACGGTTCCCGCGTTGGCCATCGCTACGGTGTGGTGGAGCCTGGGCCTGCCGATGATGTTGTTCCTTGCCGGGCTGCAACAGATACCGGGTGACATCTACGAGGCCGCAGCGCTCGATCGGGCGAGCCGCTGGACCACGTTCTGGAAAGTGACTTTGCCATCCTTGCGGGGTGTCCTCATCCTGGTCATCATGCTCCAGACCGCTGCCCAGCTGCAGATCTTCGGACAAGCGCAGTTGCTCACCTCGGGCGGACCGAGCGGACGGTCGCGGCCTATCGTGCTCTACATATACGAGCTGGCGTTTGGACGGTGGGAGTTGGGCTACGCCATTGCGGCGGCAGAGGTTCTGTTTCTGCTCGTCCTTGTCATCACCGCCCTCCAGTACTGGGCGGTGAGTCGCACCAAGGCGGACCGATGAGCCGCGGGCGCGATCGCATCTCGCCCGTGGCGCTGGTCGGGCTGCTGATCGGCGCGGCGATCATGGTCGCGCCCCTGGTCTGGACCTTGCTCCTTTCGCTGAAGAGCAATTCGGAACTGATGCGCGACAGTGCGGCAGCCTTCTCCCCGCCCTATACGCTGGAGAACTACCATGCGATCCTCGCCGCCTCGCTGGTTCCGCGCTGGCTTCTAAACAGCCTTATCGTGTCACTCGGCACGACCGCGGGGGTGCTGATCCTGTGCTCGCTCGCGGGCTATGGCTTCGCTCGTTTGCAATTCCCGTTTCGCAGAACGTTGTTGGCGCTGGTGCTGATCGGGCTTGCCATTCCGGAGCAGGCGGTGATCCTGCCCCGCCATCAACTGTTCGCCCAACTCGGACTTCACAATTCATACCCCGGTCTGATGCTACCGGGGCTGGTCGCGCCGTTCGGGGTGTTCTTCATGACGCAGTATTTTCGCGCCATTCCGGTAGAGCTGGATGAGGCAGCAATGCTCGACGGTGCGTCAAGATTCACGCTGTTCTGGAAAGTGCTGTTGCCGCTCACCCTCCCAGCGCAGGCAACCCTCGGCGTGTTCACCTTCCTCGGCTCGTGGAACGATTATTGGTGGCCGTTGATCTCGGCGACTACCAGTGATCGTTTCACCCTGACGGTGGGGCTAGCTTCCTCGCAGATGAATTACGCGCAAACCAGCGGGCTGGGCTTCCTGATGGCGCAGGCCGTGTTCGCCTCTATCCCGATCCTGGTCGTGTATGTGCTGTTCCAGAAGCAGATCGTGCGCGCGATGGCGGGGGCCGCAGTGCGATGAGGCGCGCGATGATCATGCTCGCAGCCTTGCTGCTTTCCGGCTGCCTCCAGACCGACGACCGCACGACCATCGTGGTGCAGCGCTTTTTCGGCGAATGCGGCGCGGTGTATGGCACTTCCACCGACGTTGCCACGGCGGAGAGCGAGTGCGGTATCTTGATGACGATGATTAACGCATTCGAGGCCGCAAACCCCGACGTGCGGGTTAAGATCAACGTCGTTGCCTGGCCTGGCTATCCGCAGCTTTCGGCCCAATTCGCCGCTGGCGATCCGCCCGACCTGGTGACCATGCATCAGTCGGTCATTTCCGATTATCAGGCCCGGGGGCTGCTGGATCCCATGGACGGTTTGCTGGCGCAGGCGGGGATCACGGCCGAGGATTTCACCGCCGCTGGCCGCGCGGGGGTGATCAAGGACGGCCAAATCTATGCCATGCCGTGGGACACGGTCGGGGGCCTGTTCCATATCAACACCGCATTGATGGCGGAGGCGGGCCTGATGCGCGAGGGCCGGCCGATTCTCCCGGAATCGCCCGAACAACTCCTCGATCATGCCAGGCACTTCCGTGCAGCGACCGGCAAGCCCTATTTGATCCAGGCGCAGGTCAACGACCCGGCCACGCATGTCCGCAATCTCTATACTTACTTGCTGGCGCAGGATGCGCAGATCTTTCCCGACGCCCGGACCATCCGGATCAACACGCCCCGGGCGCGCGAAATTGTCAAACTCTTGCGCACGATTCATGCTGATGGGCTCACCACACGCAGCCAGGACTTTTCCGCCGCCACGCAGGCGTTTACCAATGGCGAGGGGGGGATCTTCCCGGTCGGCACCTGGATGATCGGACCATATGAGGAAGAGGCCCGGACCCCCGGAAGGCCGCTCTATAATTCCTACGCTGTCATGCCCTACCCGTCGCTGTATGGCCGCCCCGCCGCTTTCGTGGATGGTCACGCTTGGATCATGCCCAAGCGCAAGCGGTCGGATCCCGAGCTCCGCGCCATCTCGCGTTTTCTCGGTTTTCTGGCTGAACGCAATTACGACTGGACCCGCACCGGGCATCTGCCCGCGTTCAAGTCGGTACTCGACCTGCCGCAGTTTGAGGCGCTCCCGCATCGCGGCGACATCGCGGCGATGGCGGCGACGGGCGGGCAGTTGCCAGCATATGTGCAGAGACAATCGGCTATCCAGGGTTTGCTCGCCGAGGAGATCGAAGCTGCGGTGACGGGCCTGAAGCCGGTCGACACGGCGCTGGAAGACGCCGAGCGGCGAGTTAATGAATTGCTGTCGCAGATGCTCTAAGCGGTGCGGCAGACGACTGGCCGCATTTTTTCTGGCACTTGCTTCGGTGCGGTTCATGGTTCCCGCCCAGAGTCGCCCAGTGCGGTCGACCCCTCCCTTCGCAGAAGCGGTTCACCGGCTAAGCAGATACAAGGTGGACGAGCGGCGACATGATGGAATCGGATGAGATTGTCACCAGCCCGCTTAGACTCTAACCGAAGAAGCTGCCGCCCGCATGGAGTACGATTGGAAACAACGTCTGCTCCAAGTGGACCAGACGTCTGCTCCAAGTGGACCACTTCGGTGTAATTGGAAGCGAAGCAGAAGAGCTTACCCGGGACGATGTCGAACCAGCAGAGCGCTTGTCTGCGTTCGATCGAAGGCTGGGCCCTTGCCCAGAACGGCTGCCCTATCCGCGATATATTCCACGTCAGCTTCCCTGTTCTGCGGCAGCGATAAGCGCCTGGACATCGACAATCAGCGCAGCCATCGCCGTGCCGGCCCCCGCGGCATCGCGGCGCTTGATCGCTTCAAGCACCTCGCGGTGCTGCTCGAGGTCTGCAGTCCTGCCTTTAAAGCGATTTGTGAAGCGGATCGAGGTGCGCAGGGCAGTTTCGACAAGATCGCGGAACTGCCGGTAGAAGGGATTACCGCTGGCTTCCAGAATGGCGACATGGAAGGCAATGTCGGCGTTGAGCGGATCATCGGCGCCAGCTTCGGCAGCGACCATCCGCGCGTAGCCGGTTGAGATCAGGGCAAGCTCATCCTCATCGTGTGTACGCGCGGCGAGCGAGGCGCCAGCCGGCTCGATCGCGATGCGCAATTCAGTGAAGTGGCGCAGCAATTCGAGCGAAAACTTGCGTTCAAGGACCCATCGCAGCACGTCAGGATCGAACAGGTTCCAGTAGCGGGCGGCCCGGATCATCGTGCCTTTGCGAGGACGCGCGGTCAGCAATCCCTTGGCCCCAAGCATCTTGACCGCCTCACGAACAACCGAGCGACTGACCCCGGATTCGGTGGCGAGATAGGCCTCGGTCGGGAAGGGCTTATCATCATAGACGCCGGTGACGATCGCTCGCCCGATCCGGTCGAGCATCCCATAAGTGAGATTGCGCCCATCGCGGCTGCTCGCCTCGGCAGCAGGTTTCCTCATGGTAGCTCCTGTGCCCTCGCTCATTCGACGAATGCTCCGACGGTTTCGCGGTGACCGCACGGAAATGCATCCGCCGCAATGCACAAGGGTTCCGAATCGACATCGACCAAGCGGTCGCGCTGTTTGGCCGAGGAATGGTTGTAGATGGACGGATAGCCCCTCCGCATCGGAAGCACCTGCGGTTCACCATGGATGCTCAGCCGTTCACCACCCCTTTGAAGATCCACCTTGGTGCCCGATGACGTGGTCACCCCGATCGACCATTGCTCGCCGCCGGTCGCTCGCCAGCGGCGTGCTTTGTCGATTAGGAGAGGACACGGAAGGATTTGGCTGACGATCGACAACGCGTCGATACCAAGATCGAAGACCCCGAACCCTCCTGCCTGCCAGATCCACTGCTGGCCCGAATGCCATTTCCGCACGTCCTCCAGCCAGGCGATCTGCACACTGCTTATCTCTCGTCCGGCCAGTGCCAGAGCCGCTTTCGCGAAGCCGGGAGCATGCCGTGAACGCCAGGCGGTATAAAGCGGCGTGTCCGCAGTGCGCGCCAGTCGCTCGATCTCGTGGATCTCGCCCAGCGTCACTCTGGTCGGCTTTTCGAGCAGAACGCCCAAACCTGCCGCTATCGCCTCGCATGAAATCGAATATCGGACCGCGGGAAGCGCGCAAAGTGCGATAGCGTCCAATTCTCTGGGCCTCGCCGCAAGCATCGCCGCCACATCTTCGAAGTACAGGACGCCCGTTCTTGGATCGCCACCACGCGTTATAAATGCGGAAAGGCAATAGCGCTGGTCGGTGCTGATAGCAGGACGATGCTCACGCGCGATATTGCAGAACCCCACAAGTGCGATGCGGATCGTCATGCGAGGGCGGCCACGAAAGTCTGCGCGCGGCGGCGGACGTCATCTGCGCTGTCGCCAGGGCGGTAAAGCCCGCCCCCGAGGCCGAAGCCGCTCGCCCCGGCCTTCAAATAGCCGGAGAGGAGATCAGGGGTTACACCGCCCACCACGATGAGGGGCACTTCGGGCGGAAGCACCGCGCGCTGCGCCTTGACTACCGACGGTCCCGCGGCCTCGGCCGGGAACAGTTTCAGCGCATGCGCGCCCGCGGCCAGTGCGGCAAAGGCTTCCGTCGGGCTGAAGTAGCCCGGTACTGAAACCAGCCCGGCCGCGACCGTCTGGCCGACGACCATGGGGTTGGCATTGGGAGAGACGATAATCCCGCCACCGGCCTGCGCAACCCGCGCTACCTGCGCCGGGTCAAGGACCGTTCCGGCGCCGATCGAGGCTCGTTCGCCCAGTGCAGCGCTCAGCCTTGCTATCGAGCCGAAGGGATCGGGTGAGTTAAGCGGGATCTCGATAATCCGGATCCCGCCGTCGATCAAAGCCTCCCCAATGTCCACTGCATCGTCCGGAGTGAGGCCGCGGAGGATTGCAATTAGCGGGCAGGCTGCGAAATGCCGCTGAAATTCAGCCAATGCTTCCATCACAGGTTCCTCGTCAACACCGCTATTCCGGCCAGGAAGGCCTCACGGCCGTCAGTGCTGGAGCTGCCGCGGCCTGCCAGGTGCAAGGCGCGCGAGTAGAGTTCGCACAGGTCCGTACGTCCCATCACTGCTACAGGCTTGGACGAAAACTCGCGCAGAGCCGCCGCAATCTCGCTGCCGATGAGGATGCCGCTGGCGCGCGAGCTGCCATCCCCGCTGCGACCTTCGAGCAGCCCGCGAGCACGAATGCGGAACAGGGCGGAAAGCAGCGGCTCTCCAGCCAGTGCTTCTGCTGCGCCAGCGTCGAACTCCGCACCTGCTGCTGCGGCACCTGCAAGGGCCTCGGCAAGGATGCTGTGCTCGCGTAGCAGGGCGAACATTTCGCCGGTCATCATGGTCCGAAACCGAGCAATCCGACCTGACTGCATCTCCACCCATTTCGCATGGGTTCCCGGGTGGCAAATCAGCGCGTCAGGCGCGATAAACCCGGCGGCCACACCGCCGATCAGCTGAACTTCCTCGCCGCGCATAACGTCGGGTCCAAACTGGCCGCGCTGGCGAACTCCGGGGACAATACCGGTGCGCGAGTCAACCCACAGGATCTGGTCGGCCAGTTCAGCCGGCCCGGCCGGACACTCGACATAGGGCGCTTCGCGCCAGCCGCGGTCAGAGCCGACCATTCCGGCCAGCAGCATTGGCAGATCGCCGAGCTTGCTGCGGATTTCCTCAACCGCACTTGGGAAACCGCCCGCTGGTACCGACAGTATACCCAGATCGTCGGCGAAAGTGTCCACATTTCTATCTTGCTCGACCCGGTAGGCCCGGCGATTGGTGGTCCCCCAATCGACCGCGATAAAGCCTTGATGCCAGATCATTAATTGTCCCGGAAAGCAGCGTCCGCCTTCGGCGGTCGATTTATCGTATAAAAGTGCAGATGCGCGTTGTCGAGGTCACAGGCTCCATGAAAATGAAGTGAAATGAGACATTCCATTCCGCGCGGGGGCTGTATGTCAAGATCGTGAGAGACGACGGCTCGGTGGGGTGGGGCGAGGTGGGAATGGTTCGGTGGCTCGGCCCCGATAAGGTGCGCCTCACCCGGCGGGGCGGATTTCTCTCAATCGCTTTTGCCCGGGACTGGCAATTCATTTCGACGCCGCTGCCATGCAGGCGGCTCACAAGAAACCGCCAGTGCGGCGCAATCCGATCTGGCGACAACAAGACTGTAGCTTTGCCGAGTGGTGGGGCCTTGGGATAGGATAAGTCTGATAAATCACTTGCTCGCGGCTGGTCTGCGAGTTTATCAGGAAATGAAGACCCGAAAATGCGGGCTTGCATTGGGGGACGACAGATGCGTTTCGGAACATTCATTCGCTGCACGGCTTCGCTGATCGTGCTGTCTGCGGGTTCCGGCGCGGCCCTGGCGCAGAGCGCGGCGGAGGGTGAGGCCATTGCCGAAGATCCCGACAACTCTATCGTTGTAACCGGGCTACGTCGATCGCTGGAGTCGGCGCAGAACATCCGCCGCAATTCCGAACAAATCGTCGATGCGGTTGTCGCCGAAGACATCGGCAAGCTCCCCGATATCGCCGTTTCCGATACGGCTGCCCGCATCCCCGGCATTCAGGTCGAGCGCAGGGGTGGTGAGGCCAACCGCGTGCTCTTGCGCGGGCTCGACCGCTTTAATTACACGACCACCTATAACGGTCGCGAGATCTTCACCGCTGAAACTCGATCGGTGGCGCTGCAGGATTTCCCAGCCGGTGGGATCAGTGCGATCGAGGCCTTCAAGACATCGACAGCCGACCTCGTGGAACCCGGCATTGCCGGCCTCATCAACGTGCGCTCGCGGCGGCCGTTCGACTTCGCTGATGGTGAAATCGCGGGTTCGGTATGGGGAGTATACCCCAATCAGTCGCGCGACCTGGAACCCAACGCCCAACTGCTGGTAAGCGACCGCTGGGATGTGGGCGATGGCGAGTTTGGCGCATTGCTCAACGTCTCTTACACGCGCATGCACTACCGGGATTCGATACGGCGGCACGGCTTCTTCATCGCCGACCTTGCAGGCGCGCGCTCGCCCGACTGGCCGGAAATTCAGTATGCCGAGGCGGAGCGCTGGCGGCCCTCGATTAACGGCGCCATCCAGTGGCGTCCGTCACCCGATCTCGAGTTCTATGTGGAAGGTCTGTGGCAGGGATATCGCGAACGCGCGACCGATCGGATGTGGGCGCAACCCCTGTGGGGCGGCGGCTCGTACGAGAACATCGTGCTCGACGGCAACCAGATCGTCAGCGGCACGGTCAACATTCCCACCGGTTGCTGCCCTGGCAATCACACTTGGGGCTTTCAGGGCGCAACCAGCCGCGATACCAACACTTATCAATTTGCAACAGGTGGGCGTTGGGATGCCGGCCCGCTGCTGATCACGGCAGATATCGCGCGCACCGACAGCACGTTTGACCTGCGCACCGAAAGCGTCGACTATGAAATTAATCGCAAGGATTATTCGGTCGATTGGTTTACGGGCGCGCCGGGCGGATCCGGCCCCACCTTCCAGGTCCGCGGGCTCGATACCGACGATCCGGGTATCTACAATTATCGCGGCTTCTTCGAAGATTATCTGACCGCAGGCGGCGACGACTGGCAGGCGCGCCTAGACTTCACTTACGAACCGACCGAAATGGATTTTCTTTCCAGCATCCAGTGGGGCGCTCGCTTCGTTGATCGCAACGCGTCGGCTCGAGCGGGAGCGTTTTACTGGAACCTGCGCGACCGGGGGATATCGATCAGCGAGGTCCCGCTCGATTACGTGCTCCAGCCCAGCGGGTTCCGGGGTGACAAGAATGCGCCTTTCCCTGTCAGCTGGTTCGGCCCGACCTTCGACAGCGTCCAGAACAATCTGCGAGAGCTTCGCCAGTTCAACATCGACCGCACCGGAGACGGCTCGCTCGATGGACCGCCCAACGATCCGGGCCGGACCTTTGACATTACCGAGCGGTCATACGCGGGCTATGCGCAGGTGAATTATGCTGTCGAAACCGGGGGTGGCATATCGATTGATGGTTCTCTTGGCCTCCGCGTGGTTCGCACCGAAAGCAACGTCGAAGGTACAATCTTCACGACTACGGGCCCCGAGCCCGTTGATTACCGAAACAATTATACCGACTGGCTGCCCAACGCCAACTTGCGGATTCGGCTAACCCCGGAGTGGCACTTGCGCGCGGCGTACACGCAAACTCGCACGCGGCCGGGCTTTGACCAACTCAATCCTGCGCTGCGGCTCGGACCGCCGCCAGCCTGTGTGCCAACTGCCACAGATTGCGTACGCACCGGCTCAGGGGGCAATCCCTTCCTTCAGCCACTCGAATCTGACAATTACGATGCGGGAATCGAATATTATTTCTCGCGCTCCGGCTTTGCTTCGGTAGGGATATTCCGCCGCGACATGCAGGGCTTCATCGCCAATAGAGCTTTCCAGTTCCCCGAACTTGACCCTGAAACGGGCCTGCCGCTCGTGATCTCGGGCCCGATCAACACGCGAGAAGCGCGGATCGAGGGGCTTGAAGCGCAGATAACCGGCTTTTTCGACTTCCTTCCCGGCATCTTCAGTCGCTTCGGAGCGCAAGCGAACGTCACATTCATCGACGCGGAAGCTGAGTTCGGATTCTTTTGCCCGGCTACCCCGGATGCGCCCTGCACTCCGACCCCGGGGGCACCCAATGCCGCAACGCTCCGCACGCCCATTTCCGACGTCTCGCGGTGGACCTACAATCTGGTCGGCATGTACGAGGATGATCGGCTCACAGCCCGACTTGCGTACAATCACCGAAGCAGTTTTCCCGAAGCGGACCGCGCCGAGCGCGACGGTTTCTTCACTCTCCAAGGCCGAGGCAATCCCGTGTCCAGGCTGGACTGGTCAAGCAGCTACGATGTCACCGACAGCTTCACCGTGTTTTTCGATTGGACCAACATCCTCGGTGATCCGTTCAAATCAGATATCGTTCGCGTGAATTATCCAGACGGGGTACCCAGCGAGCCCGAAATCTTCCCGCTGTTAGTCCGTTTTGAGGAATCGGTCTTTTCGGCCGGGGTCCGGTTCCGCTTCTGACCCGGGCTCAGGCGGCATTGCGACGATTGTCGTTGCCCCGGACAGGCGTGTCGCCGGTTGCACCCTGCAGGCAACGATAACCCAGGGGTGAGCAAACACGCTATCACGAGCGTCGTCATAGTTGGTGGCGGCACCGCTGGGTGGATGGCCGCATCGGCCCTCGCCACGCTGCTCGACATTCGGACGATCAAAATCGTTCTCGTCGAATCGGATGAGATCGGAATCGTTGGTGTCGGCGAGGCGACGATCCCACCGATCGCTGCTTTCAACTCGATGCTTGATATCAATGAGGACACGTTCCTTGCTGCTACGAAGGCCACCTTCAAGCTGGGAATCGAATTCGTGGATTGGGGGCGGCTCGGGGATCGGTACTTCCACCCCTTCGGTCCGCATGGGCAGGACTTTCGCGGCGTTCATTTTCATCAGCTCTATTTGAGGGAGGCGCAACGTCGGCAGAGGCCCAACATCGCGCATTGGTCCATGAGTGCGGTGGCGGCAGAGTTGGGCCGGTTCGCCCGCCCCGGGCCCGAAGGGCGGCTGCCATTGTCGCAATTAGCATACGCCTTTCATTTCGACGCTGGCCTCTATGCAGGCTTCTTGCGAAGCCATGCAGAGCGCAAGGGTGTGCAACGGGTCGAAGGAAAAATAGTCGACGCGACACTCGACGGCGAAACCGGGCACGTGCAGTCGGTCACGCTCACGGATGGACGCGCGATTAACGGTGAACTGTACATCGACTGTTCGGGGTTTGGCGGTCTGCTGATCGAAGAAAAGCTGCTGACCGGATATGAGGATTGGAGCCACTGGCTGCCCTGCGATCGGGCGGTGGCGGCGCCATGCGCTCTCGGAGGCTCACCGGACCCATTCACCCGGTCGACGGCGCGGTCTGCTGGGTGGCAATGGCGTATTCCGTTGCAGCACCGGATGGGCAACGGCTTGGTCTACTCAAGCGCGCACTGGGGCCGCGGCGATGCCGAGGCGGTGCTACACGACAACCTCGAAGGCGAGCTCCTTGCCGAACCACGCCATCTGACCTTCACCGCCGGGCGCCGCCGCCTTGCATGGAATGGCAACGTTGTTTCGCTTGGCCTGTCGAGCGGGTTCGTCGAACCGCTCGAATCGACCAGCATTCATTTCATCCAGAGTGGGATCGCCAAGTTGTTGGCACTATTCCCCGATCGCCGCTTCGATCCGGCTGAGCGCAACGAATACAATCGGCAGATGGCTGATGTGTTTGAGGACGTCCGGGATTTTATTATACTGCACTACAAGGCCACGCAGCGCGATGATTCCGACTTTTGGAACCAATGCCGGACGATGACAATACCGGGCAGCCTGGCCGACAAGCTTGAACTCTGGCGGACCAAGGGACGGCTGTTCCGCGAGGGGCGCGAGTTGTTCGGCACCGCTAGCTGGGTGTCGGTTCTCCTCGGGCAGGGCATCGTCCCCGCACAGACCGAGCCTGCATTGGAAGCAATTGATCCGGCTGTCGCAAGCGACGCTCTCGACAGGATGCAGCTCAGCTATCGGCGGATGGCGGAGAGCATGCCGGCTCACTCCGACTTTATTGCGCGCGCGTGCGCTGCGGCTTCTGAGCGGCCCTGAGACTGATACCCAGGCGGGGCGCATCGCCATTCCACAGCAGGGGCGCGACATACAGGTGGCGGACGTTGTCGGCCCGTCTGCAACCCTTTGTTGCCGCCCAGGCGTGGAACGAGATGAAATGCCGTTCGCCCACCGCGAACACGCTTTGATGACCCGGGCCACTCAAGCACCCGGCGTCACGATCGTTGTAGCTGTTCAGTATTGGATTCGCCGTCGCGTCAGTGCACGGCCCCATGGGGCCGGAGCACCGCGCATAGCCCATGGCATAGGGCGAGAGCCGCTGATGTGTTTCCCAGCCGAAGTGGTTGGCCGAGAAAAATAGGACATAGCCGTCCCCGCGGCGCACCATGGTGGGCGCCTCGATCACGTGAGCTTCCCAAGCGGCGTCGTTGCGCAGCAGCGCGACGGGTTCGCCTTCCACCGACAATGCATCGGGGCTCAAGCGTTGAACGAAAATATCGGTGTCCTTGCCGAACTTGGGATTGTTGGCATCGCTCTTGTAATAGAGGTAAAGTTCGCCGTCCGCATCGCGAAAGGGGTGGCTGTCGATCGTCCCGCCAAGTTCGGTCTGGCAAACCAGCGGCTCGGTAGCGGTCGATACGAAAGGGCCAAGCGGGCCGGCACTGAACGCCGCGCCGAGGCATTGCAGATCACTCTTACGATCGTGCGCAGTGAAATGGAGGACGTAACCAGCTGCGGTCTTAATCACTTCAGGTGCCCAGGTCCGCCCCCTTATAGCCCAAGGCGGCAAAACCGGCATTGCGTCATGAAGGCGGCTTCCATCCTGGATCAGTTCCCAATTCACCAAATCAGTCGACCCCGCCATTTGGATGTTCGCCCGGTCGCCCTGCGCATTGGTGGCATAAGCGAGAAACGCACCCCCATCGTAAATGATCATCGCATCGGGGAAATCCGTACGAAACACTGGCACGAACGGTTGGTCGGCCTCGCAAGCCAGCGCGGTCGTCGCAGTCAGGGCCATCATCAGGCCGGATAGTAAGCCAAGGACCGCGCGCACGAATTCCTCCTCGCCGGCATCCTGCTTGCCGCATGAGCCATATAATCATACAAATCAGATCGGACAAGCGAGGGGTGCGGATGCCAATGGTGCCGGGCAAGTGACGAGCGCATGAGATTTTAATGCGCTGGAGCTTCAAACCTTCCCTGCTGCGGCAAACCAGCCGCACTTCGGGTCGATCCGCCTGATGCCCGGCAACACTTGCTGCAATGCCATTGGCCGACCTTTTCCAATTCACAGGAGCCCGATCAGTGAAAAGAATGTTTGGATTACTGCTGACCGCGCTGCTGGCCGGGTGCGCAGGAGCGCTGCCCAACTCACTCCCAACTGGCCCGATAGTGGCCCTCGATGCAAACTTTCCCGACCCGGCGGTGCTTCGCGCCGGCGATGGCTTCTATTACGCCTACGCGACCCAGGGCGAGTTCAACGGCGTGATGCGCAACATTCAGGTAGCCAGATCACGCGACCTGGTGCGCTGGGAGCATCGCGGCGACGCGCTCCCGGCGAAACCCGCATGGGCCAGCAAGACCCAGGATTTCTGGGCGCCCCATGTTGCCAGGTACGAGGACCGCTACCTGCTATATTATTCGGCTAAGCCGGATATCGCGCTTTCCGACAGCACCCGCGGATTGTGCCTCGCAGTTGCGAGCGCGGAGCGTCCCGAAGGCCCTTTTGTCGACATGGGGCGCCCGCTCCTGTGTGGCGAGAGCTTTGTCAATATCGATCCGACGATGTTTGAAGATCCTGCTACCGGGCGTCCCCTGCTTTATTGGGGTTCAGGTTTTGGTCCTATCAAGGTGCAGGAACTCGCAAGTGATCGTATGTCATTTGCAGCGGACAGTACTCCGGTCTCCCTTGTCGAGGTGATCGAGACTGATGATCCTACGAATTACCGCAGGCTGGTTGAGGCGGCCTGGGTGATCCGGCGTGATGGCTGGTATTATCTCTTCTTTTCAGGCGACAATTGTTGTGGCTCAAATGCCCATTACGCAGTGATGGTCGCGCGGTCACGAAGCGCCACCGGACCGTTCGAGGTTAAGCCGGATGATGGCGGCGTTATTCTGGCCGCAACTCCGGGCTGGATTGCTCCGGGGCACAACTCGACGATCGAGGACGAACGTGGGAACACGCACATCCTTTATCACGCGGTCGACGCGGATCGTCCGCGAACCACACCGAGCGACGACGTCAATTCGCGCCGGATCATGCTTGTCGACCGCTTGATCTGGCGCGACGGATGGCCCGCGATCGAGCGCTGAGCCGGGTTCGGATGAGGATACCCTCGCATTGGAATGTTTGGCCGGGTCGCGCCCCGGATGTCGTCCATTCGGTTCCTGATTGCCTTCGCGCCTTAGCCATCTAGAAGGATCAGCGGTTGCGCAAAGTTTTGGATCGGTGTCATGACGCAGTTTGACGGGACCCCCGAGAGGAGAGGGTCGGCACGGCACGAAGCAGAGATCTGCTGTGTTTTGGAAACTCGCGATGGAGCCATGGAGGTGACGCTCCAGAACATGTCAACCGATGGTATTCTGTTTCGTTGCCCCGTGCCCATCGAACCTAACGCCCAGATCCGGTTGTCAATCCCGGGATTGGGACCAAGAACGCTTCAAGTCATTCGAATCAACAAGGAGCAAATCGGTGCGGTGTTTGACGTTCCGTTAACCTGCTGTGATGTGGCCGATGCATTGTTAGAGAAAGTCGTCGTATCTGACGCCTTCTGACCTTCTCTTACGCAAAAGGGTTCCAGCATTTCTGATCCAGACGTCCAAACGGAGAGCACGGGGCTGCCTGCCTTCGGTGCAGGCTCGGCGCGCTTGCCTCTTGCGTTCAGGCCACTGCGCACGCCCGGTGAACTGATCGCTGGGTCCGGTGGCCTCCCCAGCGATATGGACGCCTCACGGGATTCAGAAGCGCTTCGCAAGATCGCATTTTACGTTGCCCAATTCCTGACTGCGGCACATCCCGATCTCGGTCGGCCGGGCGCCGTGTGTCCGTTCGCCGCGGGTGGCATGAAAAGCGGTCTGCTTCAGATCACCAGTTGCGATCTCGATAGGGACGACGAGGAGTGTCTAACCTTTGCGATCGACCAGCTTCGTGCCACATTTCCCCCGCTATCCCCGGTCAGCCAGGATAACCAGATCGAGGTCTATCGCTCGATCGTCATTGTCTTCCCGCGCCTCCCCACGGACACTGGGCCAGCGTTGATCGAGCGGGTGCAGAAGAAGCTGAAGCCCGCCTTTGTCGAGCAGGACCTGATGATCGGGGAGTTCTACCCGGATTGTTCCGCACCCGGTATCCACAATGCGGATTTTCGTCCGCTCCGCACGCCGGTGACATGCATCGGGATCCGGCGCATAACCTTGTTCGATGCGCCGTTTATGCTTGACGACGCCAGGTGCCTAGCAAGCTACCAGGAGCGCTTCGGAGAGTCCGGGCGCACGCGCATCCAGAAGCTGTTGACTGCCCGTCAGACCGATAGGGCGGGCCCCACTGCGTAAGTCTTTGGTAAGCGGTTGAGGTTAAAGGCCGATCTGCCCCGCATGCTGGGGCAATGGCAAAGGTCTGGCAGTGAACGAACAGGACCGGCACTCCACCTCTGATCCCAACGGGCTCCAAATAGTTGCCGGGGATCGCCTCGAAGCGGCGTTCGAGCGGCAGGCACAGCTGTTTCCGAACGCGATCGCTATTCGGCATCGCTCCAGGTCGGTCCGCTATGCGGCTCTGGATGCTCGGGCGAACCGCATTGCGCATGCGTTGCGGGCGTTGGATGTCGGACCGGAGACATTGGTCGGGCTGTGCATGCCACGGCAGCCCGACATGATCGCGGGCATTCTGGGCATCCTAAAGGCTGGTGGTGCATACCTGCCACTCGACCCGGCCTATCCGGTCGCGCGGCTAAGCTACATGATCGAAGACAGCGGCGCCGCCGTGTTGCTCACCGATGGATCGCTGCCCTCCGGGTTGAACTTCCAGGGCGCGACCTTAAGCTTAGCAGACGCGAGCAAGCGCCTCGCCGGCCTTCCCGCAACCCGGCCCAGCGCGCCAGGCGATGCGCGATCACTCGCGTACGTGATCTACACGTCGGGATCGACCGGTCAGCCGAAGGGAGTGATGCTGGAGCACACCGCCACGGCCTTCGTCGCATGGGCTGCAGCCGAATTCCCCGATGGCGAGCTGGCCTGCGTCGCAGCGGCCTCGTCGATCTGTTTCGACCCATCGGTTTTCGAGATCTTTGCACCGCTCAGCACCGGTGGAACCGTGCTGCTCAAGGAAACCCCCATCGAGCCGTTTGCGCGCGACGAGCGGCCGACAATGCTGAACACAGTACCGTCGGTCTTGGCCGAAATGGCCGAGGCCGGTTCGATTCCGGACAGCGTACGGGTCATCAACATCGGCGGCGAGAAGCTGTCGATCGGCCTCGTTCAAGCGCTTTACCGCTCGAGCCAGACCGAGCGAATCTACAACCATTACGGTCCGACGGAAGCCACCACCTGCACCACCGTCGCGCTTGTCTCCCCGACCGAGTCCTGCGACCCGCCGCTCGGCAGGCCGATCTGTGATGCTGAAATCCGGATCCGCCGAGAGGATGGCACGGACGTCGAAGGCACCGAAGAGGGCGAAATCCACATCGCAGGGCCGATGCTCGCCCGTGGGTATGTGAACGACCCTGTCCGTACCGCCGAGCGCTTCCTGCCCGATCCACAGGTTCGCGGCGCTCGGCTTTATCGCACGGGCGACATCGCACGATGGGGCACGAAGGGTATCGAGTTCATCGGCCGAAACGGGGATTTCATCAAGCGGAACGGGTTTCGGATCGCACCCGCCGAGATCGAGGCTGCGCTGCTGCGCCTGCCTGGCGTGCGGCAGGCCGCGGTAGCTATGGCTCCTGACGACCAGGGGCGCGAGCGGCTCGTGGCGTACCTTGCGGGCGACGAACTCGAGGACGTGCAGCTTCCCAGGCTTCGCCAGCAGCTCCGTGTCTGGCTGCCGGGGCACATGTTGCCCGACCGGGTTCACCTGGAGGCAAGTCTGCCGCTGACCCTTTCGGACAAAATCGATCGCAGGGCGCTTCCCGCAATCAGCGCGAAGCGACAGTCGTCCGATTCTGCCGATTTCCCCCCAATTGCCCGTGCCGCGGCGGAAATTATCGCAGCCGAGCTCGCTTTGGCTGCAGTGGGCCCGGACGATGATTTCTTCGAGCTGGGCGGGGATTCTCTTCATGCGGTGAACGTGGCGCTTCGGCTTGAGGCTGTCCTCGGTCAGCCCGTCTCACCGGCACTGATCGCGCAGGCGTCAACGCCCCGCCTCATGCACGAGATCTTGCAACACGAGCGGTCGGCCGGCTTTCTGACGGTCCTTCAGGGCAACGGCACGGCGCCCCCGATCTACTGCTTGCCTGATGTCTACGGCCGCCCGCTCAGCTTCTTCTCATTGGCGCGGGAGCTGGCGCCCGATCAGCCGGTGTATGGGTTGACGATTGGACCGGCTGCCGACGAATTGATCGCCCGGCCTTCGCTCGACCTGCTGATGGAGGGTTACATCGCGGCGATCCGTAAACACCAGCGAGCCGGTCCTTACCGGATAGCGGGCTACTCGTTCAGCGGCCGATCCGCCCAGGAATTGGCTCGCCGTTTGCACGCTGAGGGGGAGCAAGTCTCGCTTGTGCTGATCGATGCTCCGCATGCCTGGTCACGCCACGGGATCCGAACCTCAGCAACGTGGGCGCATCAGAAATGGAGACAGGTTCGGGCCAAGCATGGCCCTTGGGCGGCGGCGCGGCGCGCGCTGGGCTATCGTGATAGCCTCAAATCATATTGGCTGCGCCAGGCGCCAGCGGCCCTTCCCTCCTGGGTGCCCGCGCCTGATCGCCTTTTGGCCCAGAGGCATCTTCAGGCCGCGTTGAGGCACGAGCCCCGCCCTTTTGGCGGCCGCTCTTTGTTGGTGATGTGCAAGGAACAACGGGGCGTGAACCGTTTGCTCAACATGGACGAGATGCTGGGCTGGCGACAGATGCTCACGGGACCGGTTGAACGCATCGAGACCAGTGTCAGTCACCTGAATGTAGTGCGGGCGCCATATACCACTGACCTTGCGCAACACATCAAAAATTTTTGGGATGCCAAATAAGTAAAGACGGCTGACGGCCTGAGTAGCTCACTGAATAGTTTCGTGAGCTCCTCTTTTGAGTGCCTTCCTTACCTTGCCGCACTGAAGATCCGCTTGAGACCGTCGCATTCGCCGGAGCACCGGCATAGACTCCAGCTATGAGGCGCGCGGCGGCTGCTATCGCCTTGCCGCGGGACGATCTGGTATGCTCAGGACCCTGCGAATAAGCCAAGGGCCCACCAGGTGATCGCCACTCCATATCTGCCCTATATCGGTCGAACCTCGAATGAGTTCGACATCAAGACTTCGGGCGGCTTGGCGGTGTTCGGTCCTGAAGCCTGCATGGGCGAGTTTCGACACGATGATAGCCCGCTTACGCTGGGCCTGCCGCGCAAGGATTTCCAACAAGCTGTGAGTGCGGGGGCGAAGACATTGGCACTCGGCATCCCCAATTCGGGCGGCACCTTCGACAGCGGCACTCTCGACGACGCGGTTGCCGCGCTGGAGGGGGGCTGGACCTCCGCATCGGCCTGCACCAGCGCCTGCGCGACGAATCGCGACTTGCGGCCGGAGCGCAGCGACACGGTCGGCTTCTACACGACGTGCGGGATCCGTGGCCGGATCTTCCGATGGGCAACGGCAAGCGGCGGGCGGGCAAGCGGCTGCTGGCGGTCGGCACCGATTGCTCGGTCGGCAAGATGTACACCACCCTTCGCCTTACCGAGGGTTGCGTGAACGCGGTGTCGAGGCCCGGTTCGCGCGACCGGACAGACCGGCATTCTGGTCGCGGGCGAGGGCGTGCCGCTTAATTCAGTGGTGGCGAACTTCATCGCCGGCGCGATCGAGAAGCTTGCGCCCGCGCGGGAAGATGACGGCTGAGACTTGATTGAAGGGCAGGGCTCCCTGCACGGCGCGCGACCTACGGCGCTGGTGCTGTGCCACGATTCCTCGCGCCCTCAGTTGCGCAACCTGGCCCATTACGGCTGCCCGATCTTGGCGAGTGCCTGGAGGCGAACTTGTGGGTGGCACGGGTGACCAGTCCTTCGGTGCTGGCGGTCGGTCTCGATGAACACGTCCAGGTTGTCGCCCGATGCCGCGGCCCGGCTGTGCTGCGAAACACGGGACGCGCTGGGCCTGCCCTGTCTCGACCCGATGACAATGTCCCTGGGCCCGATTTTGGAGAGAATGTCGGCATAAGGACGCACTCCGTCATCGCTATGGCGAGAACGTCAAGACCACAACGGCTGCCGTCGCGGCGGAACGGAAAGGCGGTGGAGAACGATGCCACCACGGCAGAACTGCAGGCGTTGATGCCGGCCTGTGCCGGGCGCAACACGGTGAAATGTGCCCCTTGGGATGGAGGCGCAAAACGTCGGGCGGAGCGCGGGTGCCACGCTCGGTGCGCCGGCTGTTGCGCGCAGGCCGAATGAGATGACCCTCGGCATCGCCACGCCCGGGGCCATGGCGCTCCTCTCCACCCCCTTTTGCACGCGGTGCCTTTTCAGGGTCGCGGTCGGCCAGCAGGTCGAAACGCGGCTGCTGGCAATGCGGGTGATCGAGCGGCAGCACGAAAGATCGTCGATCCCATTTTAAGCCCGGTTCGGGGCTGATATTGAACGGCTGGCAATTGCCACCGAGAGGAGTTGAACCCGCCCGTCGCGGAGTGCCGCCCCTTTGGCCGATCTCAGGTGATTGATATCAAGCTCACCATTATGGGCAGGGTCATCGAAGCCATCACGCTGGTCGAAGAGGGGCCAACGCGCGGGTGGTCGGCTGCGTGACTTCCAGTCCCGAGGGATCGGACCGGCATGGCATTTGGCCAGCCACGCGCCTGCGCCGATCTGGACAGGCCGCTTTGGCTGGCGCAAGATCAGGTTGGTGGCTTCGCTGGAGGCAGGGGCACGCATGCCTCGGCAGCGAGCGGCTTCGGGAGCCGGATCGATTGTGGGGCATGAGGGCAATTCCGTTCTGCGCAAATGGCTTGCAGGGGGGGCGGCGCTGCTGATGCTGGGGACGGCCGGGCAAGCCGGCACGGAAGGTGCGGCGCGGCGCGCCGGCGTTAAGATTGGCGTTCTGCCGCCGGGCCCGCTGAACGCGATCACCGATGTGCCCGGCGTGCGGGTGGGGCAGGTCACGATCGCGTGCGCGCGCGACATTCACACCGTTGTCACCGCCGTTTTGCCCCTTGGTGGCAATCTGTTCCGCGCGAAGGTGCCGGCGGGGCTGGCCGTTGCCAACGGTTTCGGCAAGTTCGCCGGCTCCACGCAGGTGGAGGAACTTGGCGAGATCGAGACGCCCATCCTGCTGACCAATACGCTCTCCGTCGCAGAAGCGATGGCGGCCGCGATCGAATGGACCCTGGCGCAGCCCGGCAACGAGGAGGTGCAGTCGGTCAACGCGGTGGTGGGGGAAACCAATGATGGCTTCCTGAACGACATTCGCGGCCGCCACGTCCGCATCGCCGATGCGCGCCGCGCAATCGAGATCGCCGCCGAGGGCCCCGTGGCACAGGGCAATGTGGGCGCCGGTACGGGGACGATTGCGTTTGGCTGGAAGGGCGGCATCGGCTCGTCATCCCGCCGGTTGCCCGCATCCCTCGGCGGTTGGACGGTGGGTGTGCTGGTGCAGGCGAATTACGGCGGCATGCTGACGGTGGATGGCGTGCCTGTCGGCCCCGCGCTCGGCCGCTACGACCTCAAGCAGGAGGTGGAGGAGCGCCGCGCCGATGGTACTGTGATCATTGTAATAGCCACGGACGCACCGCTTTCCGATCGGAACCTGCGCCGGTTGGCCGCTCGGGCTTTTGCGGGGATCGCCCGTACCGGATCGTCCTTTTCCCACGGGTCGGGCGATTATGCGATAGCATTCTCCACCGCGGCTGCTGTGCGGCGTGATGGAGCAGCCCCGAGCATGCAAGTGTTGCAGATCGCCGACCTGCGGAACGACCGGATGAGCGCGGCATTCCAGGCCGTCGCCGAGGCGACGGAAGAGGCGGTGCTGAACGCTATGTTCTCGGCCGAGACCGTCACCGGCCATCGCGGCACGGTCGAGGCGCTGCCGCTCAAGCGGGTGCTGCCGCTGCTCCGCCAACCGCAACGGTAGCGCATGCTGACGCGTGTGCGTGTGCGGGTGCCGGATCCGATGCGCCCATCCTTGGCCTTGCCGGGCTCCCGTTGGCGGCCTTTCGCCCGCGCTGGTCGCTGGGTTTTACGATGAATGCTGTCGCATAGAGACAGGGGTAGGGTGCGAGCGCATGTTGATCTGGATGGAAGGCCTCGATCGGGCGCAAAACTGCCGGTTGGGCAGCCCGCTAACAATCTTATGACATTTCCTCCCCAGCGCCGTGTACCCGCGGCTATTCTCATTCTCAACGTTGCTCCGGCCATCGGCATGGCAGCGGCTATGAAGCCCCACACTGGGTCAAGATCGCGCGCCCCACAGCTTCTCTCCCTGCCGCGCGGCGCGTGCCGACCCGGCATGATCCGGCGGCCCGGCAGCGGATTGGCGGCTGGGCAGGTTGCACAGATCGGGCGCAGCGGTAAGGATGCAGAGATCCTGCAGCGGAAAGGCTTTCGTGATCCGTAAACTTCCTGTGCTTGTGAGCCTCGCCGCTCTCCTCGTTCATTCCGGTTCTGCGCTGGCGCAGGCGCCGCAGGTGCAGCCCGACCCCGTCGAGGAGACCGAGGCGCCGGAGGATGCGAACACCCGCGAGGTTCCGCCGCTCGATCCGGCACCCGGCCAGACGGCGGAGACCGCTCCGGGAATTCCGGCGGTCGCCGAGGACGGTGCCGGGGAGGAGGACGCACCCAAGTGGGACGTCAACAATCCGCCGGGCGCCACGATCACCCAGGTGCCAATCCGCGTGGACGAGGGCACCTGGATGGACCTCGACGTGTCGCCGGACGGGCGGATGCTCGCCTTCGCGCTTCTGGGCGACATCTACACCATGCCGCTCAGCGGCGGCGCGCCGACGCGCATCGCTGAGGGGTTGGCGTGGGAGGTGCATCCGCGTTTTTCTCCCGATGGCACCCGCATCGCCTTCACCTCGGACCGGGGCGGGGGCGACAATATCTGGATCATGAATGCCGACGGCTCGGACAAGCGCCAACTGACGAAGGAGCAGTTCCGCCTGCTCAACCAGCCGACTTGGTCGCCCGACGGGCAGTTCGTCGCGGCCAAGAAGCACTTCACCACCGGCCGCTCGCTCGGCACAGGAGAGGTGTGGCTCTACCACGTTTCCGGCGGGGACGGGATCGCGCTGGTGGAGCGGCCGAACGAGCAGCACCAGAAGGAACTGGGCGAGCCGGTCTATGCGCCCGACGGCAGCGCGATCTACTACACGCGTAACATCAGCCCCGGCCCGATCTTCGAATATGCTCAGGATTCCAACCAGGACCTGTTCAATATCGAGCGCTACGACCTGGCCAGTGGCGAGGTGACCACCGCGGTCAGCGGCTATGGCGGCGCGGTGCGGCCCGCGCCCTCACCCGACGGGACGATGATCGCCTTCGTACGGCGCGAGGCCACGCAATCGCGCCTCTTCGTGAAGGATCTCACCACCGGCGCCGAGCGGCGGATCTACGATGCGCTCGACAAGGACGTGCAGGAGACCTGGGCGGTGACCGGTGTGTACCCGAACATGGCCTGGACACCCGACAGCCGCTCGATCCTGTTCTGGGCGGGTGGCAAGATCCGCCGGATCGATGCGGATGGCACGGGCGAGGCGGTGATTCCCTTCGCAATCGGGGATACGCGCGGCATCGCCGATGCAACACATCCGGTAATCCCGGTGGACGCGGCGCAGGTTGAGCTGACCACCCCGCGCTTTGCCGAGGTCTCGCCCAATGGGCGCACGATGGTGTTCGAGAGCCTTGGCAAGCTCTACACCATGCCCGCCGGTGGCGGGGCGATGCGGCGGCTGACCAGCGATGAAGCGGCGCAGGAACTGTTCCCGAGCTGGTCACGCGATGGGCGGCGGATCGTCTATGTGCGTTGGACCGATGCGGGGCTGGGCGAGATCCGCACCATCGGTGCCGAAGGGGGGCGGGGCGAGGTCGTCACCCGCCAGCCGGGCCATTATGCCCGGCCCCGCTTCTCGCCCGATGGTGGGGCGATCGTGTTCGAGAAGGGCAGGGGTGGCTATCTCACCGCGCCCGGCTACAGCGAGAACCCCGGCGTCTATCGTGTCGATGCTGAGGGCGGCGAGCCGGTGTTGCTGAGCCGCGAGCGGGCGCGCCCGCATTTCGGCGCGGACAACGCGCGCATCTACATGACGGGCTCGGAGGGCGGGGCGCAGGTGCTCGTTTCCACCGATCTCAATGGACAGGACGAGCGGACCCACGCAAAGGGCGAACTGGTGACCGGCTACACGGTGTCGCCCTCAGGCAGGCACTTCGCCTTCACCGAGAATTACGACGCTTACGCCATGCCGCTGATGCCAGGTGGGCAGGCGGTGACGATCTCCGCCACGACGAAAAGCCTGCCGGTGATCGAGGTCTCGGCAGCGGGTGCAGATTACGTGCACTGGTCTGGCGACGGAGAGCGGCTGCACTGGTCAATGGGCCCCACATTCTACACGGCCCCGCTTTCTGAGCTGTTCGCCTCTGCCCCGCCGGGCCCAGATGGAGGTGGGGGCGAGGACGAGGCAATGGGTGTGGAACGCGCGAGTTATGAGCCGCCAAGCACCGGTGTCTCGCTGCTGCGCACAGTTCCAGCGGAGCGGCGCGAAGGGATGCTGGCGATCACCGGCGCGCGCATCATCACCATGGCAGGCACCGCTGAGGCGGGCGGCGACGGTGGGATCATCGAAAACGGCACCATCCTGATCGATGGCCACCGGATCGCAGCGATCGGCCCGACCGCCGCGATCACGTACCCGGCCGGCACGCCGACCATCGATGGTACCGGGCGCACCATCATCCCCGGGTTGATCGATGCGCATGCGCATGGTGGCTATTCGGCCGACGAAACTGTGCCGCAACAGAGCTGGCAGCTGCTGCAGATATTGGCGCTGGGCACTACGACCATCCACAACCCGTCGAGCGACACCACGGTCTTCGTCGCGGAAGACATGCAGCGCACCGGCATGATCGTGGCGCCGCGCATCTTCTCCACAGGGCGGATCATTTACGGCGCGCGCAACCCCTATGCCTATGCGCAGATCGACACGCTGGAGGATGCGCTGGGCCACGTGCGACGGCTCAAGGCGGAGGGCGCGCTGAGCGTGAAGAACTACAACCAGCCCCGCCGCGACCAGCGGCAGATGGTGGTGGAGGCCGCGCGGCAGGAGAACATGCTTGTGGTGGCCGAAGGCGGATCGCTGTTCGGCATGGACATGAACCTGATCGCCGATGGCAACTCCACGCTGGAGCACAATATCCCGGTGATGGTGATCTACGAGGATGTGCTGCAGTTCTTCGGCCAGTCTGAGACCAATTACACGCCCACGCTGGTAGTCGGCTATGGCGGGCTGGCGGGTGACCCCTACTGGCGGCAGGCGACCAACGTATGGGAGCAGCCGCTGCTGGCGGCGCACACACCGCCGGCGATCCTGCGCGCGCAGACCGCCCGGCGGACCACTGCGCCAGAGGAGGAATTCGTCGACGACGAAATCGCGCGCGAGGCCGTCAAGCTGGCCAAGCGGGGCGTGGAAGTGGCGGTTGGCGGACATGGTCAGCAGGCGGGGATCGACACGCATTGGGAGATCTGGTCGTTCGTGCGCGGCGGAATGACACCGATGGAGGCGCTGCGCGCGGCGACCATCGTGCCCGCCCGCTCGCTGGGCATGGACCGCGAGATCGGATCGCTACAGCCCGGCAAGCTGGCCGACCTGGTGATCCTCGCCGGCGATCCGCTGGAGAACATCCGCAACACTGAATGCGTCGAAACCGTCGTGCTCGGCGGCCGGGCCTACGATGCGATGACGATGAACGAGATCGTCACCGGCGAGCGGGTTCGCGCGCCCTATTGGTGGGAGGAGGCGGCGGGCAACTAACGGCGGTGAACGCTCTCGGGCGGTGATGAGGGCGGCCGCCTGCTCGCGTCACTGCCGTGGGCGCTCAGGCCGGACGGTTGCCCATTGACTCGCCGAGGCGCACCGGGCGTTCGGGCGCCCAGTCCGGGTTGAAGGCGATAGTGCCTGGCCCGAACAGCATCACGATGGTCGAGCCGAGCAGGAAGCGGCCCATTTCCTCTCCCTTGGCGAGCACGATCTCCCGTTCGGCATAGGTCCATTGGGCAGTATTGCCGGTGCGCACGGGATTGACCACCCCGTGCCACACGGTTGCCATGCTGCCGACGATGGTCGCGCCAACCAGCACCATTGCGAAAGGCCCGTGTTCCGGCGAACCGAACAGGCACACCACGCGCTCGTTGCGGGCAAACAGGTTGGGTACGCCGCGCGCGGTAACCGGGTTTACCGAGAACAGCGCGCCCGGCACGTGGATCATGCGCGTGAGCCGGCCATCGCACGGCATGTGCAGGCGGTGGTAGTCCTTGGGCGAGAGATAGAGATTGGCGAAGCTGCCGTGGCGGAACCGGGCCGCCAGCGTGCGATCGCCGCCGAGCAGTTCGGTGGTGGTGAAGCGATGCCCCTTGGCCTGCAGGATGTGCTGATCGTCGATCGCGCCGAACTGGCTAATCGCACCGTCCACCGGGGAGACGAAATCGGCCGGCGCCAGCGGGCGCAGGCCGGGCTTAAGCGGGCGGGTGAAGAAGTGGTTGAAGCTGGTGTAGCTGGTGATGTCGGGATTTTCCGCCTCGTTCATGTCGACGCCGTAGCGGCGCACGAACCAGCGGATCAGGCGAGTGGTCATCGCACCGCCCCGCGCACCGGCAACGCGGCCGGCAATGGTGGTCAGGCCCCGCTTGGGCAGCGCGTGTTGCAGCACAACTTTCAGGCGATCACGCAATTTTGACCTCGAAATGAAGACACCGCCGTCGGGTGCCGGGATCCGCGCCTGCCTTTAGGCGGGAGCCAGGCGCTTAGACAGCCCTGCGTGGCAAGCGGCTGCAGAGGCAGAAAGGGAGCCGAGCGGGGGGCGATGACGGATCGTTGGTGCGGGGAGGTGCAAAAGCGCAGTGTGGCCCCATATTCAGGCCATGCTTCGACTGACGCTTTGCCTGCTTCACCCCTCCAAGATCGAGAAGCCCGCATGAGGCCGCGGCCCGATCCGGTGACTCCGGGGCAGGAGAGCGTTTGGGCTTTTCCGCGGCCGGCTATTGCCGAGCCGACAGACGCACATATCGTCATCGAGCATGCGGGCACGGTCATCGCCGATACGCGCGCCAGCATCCGCACGCTCGAAACCAGCCATCCGCCCAGCTATTACATCCCGCCGGCAGATATCGCGCCCGGCGTGCTGCGAGAAGCTCCGGGCAGTTCGTTCTGCGAATGGAAGGGTGTGGCACGCTATTGGGATGTCGTCGTCGGCGAAATAGTTATCCCGCGCGTCGGCTGGAGCTATCCGGACCCGAGTGCGCCGTTCGCGATGCTGCGTGACCACGTGGCTTTCTACGCGGCGCCGTTCGACCGTTGCAGCGTGGATGGGGAGGCCGTCATTCCTCAGCCTGGCGGGTTCTATGGCGGGTGGATCACCGGCGGGCTCGCCGGGCCATTCAAGGGCGTGCCCGGAAGCCGCTTCTGGTGAGCGACGACTATTACGCCTCGCGCGGGCGCCAGGTGCCGCGCGGGCGCCTCTCGCGCTTCGGCCAGTTCGGGCGGTTGGCGGGCGGCGTCGCGGGCGGAATGATGGCCGAGGGCGTGCGCAGGTTGGCGGCCGGGGAGCGGCCGCGAATGCGCGACATGCTGCTGACGCCGGGAAATATGGGCACGATGGTAGATCGCCTGTCGCACCTGCGCGGTGCGGCGATGAAACTGGGGCAGATGATTTCGATGGATGCCGGCGACATGCTGCCCGCCGAGCTCACCCAGATCATGGGGCGGTTGCGGGAGGATGCGCATCACATGCCGCCGGCCCAGCTCAAGCAGGTGCTGGCACAGCATTGGGGCAAGGACTGGCGCACGCGCTTCGAGCATTTCGAGCCGCACCCGATGGCCGCCGCTTCGATCGGCCAGGTGCACCGCGCCATCAGCCGCGATGGGCGTGAACTGGCGATCAAGGTGCAATATCCCGGCGTGCGCGAAAGCATCGACGCCGATGTCGACAATGTGGCAACGCTGCTGAGGATATCGGGTCTGTTGCCCCGCGAGCTGGAGATCGCGCCACTGCTCGCCGAGGCTAAGCGTCAGTTGGCCGAAGAGGCGGATTACGAGCGTGAGGGCGCGCAGATGGTGCTGTTCGGCGAGTTGCTGGCCGATGCGCCTGACATGGTTGTACCGCAGCTGGAGCGCGAGTTCACCACCGACCGCGTGCTGGCAATGAGCTTCGTTGCCGGCCAGCCGGTCGAGACTTTGGAGAGCGCCCCGCAGGCCGTTCGCGATAAGACCATGGCGTTGCTGATCGATCTGGTGCTGCGCGAGCTGTTCGAATTCGGGGTGATGCAAACCGATCCCAACTTTGCCAATTACCGCTACCAGCCCGACACGGGGCGGCTGGTGCTGCTTGATTTTGGCGCTGCGCGCACGGTCAATCCGGCGACGGTGCAAGGCTACCGCCGGCTGTTGCAGGCCGGGCTGGCCGGCCAGCGCGACGAGATCCGGGAGGCGGCCGTTGCGGCAGGCTTCGTGAGTTCGGCGGCGGTGGCCCGCCATGGAACGCGCATCAACCGGATGACCGACGTGATCCTGGGCGAGCTCAACCGCCCGGGTCCGTTCGATTTTGCCGACCGCCGCTTCGTGGGCGCGCTGCGGGAGGAAGGGATGGACATCGCGGCCGACAAGGAAAGCTGGCACCTGCCCCCGGTCGATGTCCTGTTCGTCCTGCGCAAGATCAGCGGCACCGCCCTGCTGGCGGCCCGGCTCAAGGCGCGCGTCGACGTGCGCTCGATGGTCGAGCAGCGGTTGAACCTGCCGAGCAGCGGCTTAGGCTTAGCGCGGAACGCGTCCATCTAGGCAGGCGTCCCCTGTTCGTTCGCCGGTACGGCGCGATTGTCACGAGCCGACCTTCGGGGCGTTCTCAAGTCATCAGCCGGGACAGGAGCCCGGGCTCCCAAGGAAAGTGGGGATCGAGCCGGGAGGTTGATGCTAGCACCTTCCAAAAGGCGGAGCGGAGAGGGCGTGTCTGACGAGGTGCGACAGCAGGGCGAGTTCGAGGATTTCTCCGGGAACGCCCCGGCGGGCCGGCGCTCGGCCCGCCTGACCTGGACGTTGCGCCTGCTCGGGCCGCTGGCCGGGCTGGCGGTCTGGCTGGCGCTGAGCGGGGCCGAGAACATTTCTCCGGAAGCGGCCTATGTGGCGGCTGTCGCAGCGCTGATGGCAGTTTGGTGGATGACCGAGGCGATCCCGCTGGCGGCTACCTCGCTGCTCCCCATCGTCCTGTTGCCCATGTTCACAGAGCTGACCGTGGCGGAGAGTACCGCGCCCTATGCGAGCTCGATCGTCTTCCTGTTCCTGGGCGGCTTTCTCATCGCGATCGCGATGGAGAAGTGGAACCTGCACCGGCGTATTGCGCTGCTCACACTAAGACGTGTGGGGACCTCGCCACAGCAGATCGTGCTGGGGCTGATGCTGTCCACCGGCTTCCTCTCGATGTGGGTGTCCAATACCGCGACCACGTTGATGATGCTGCCGATCGGCCTTTCGGTGATCGCGTTGGTTAGCGATCGGATAAGGGCGGAGGCGGGCGAAGGCGCTGGCGCCGGGACAGCGCACCGGCCCGGCCAGATCGATCCCGTGCCCGATGAGAACATCCGGCGCTTTGCCATCTGCCTGATGCTGGCGATCGCATGGTCCGCCAGCCTGGGCGGGTTGGGCACACTCTTGGGCAGCCCGCCCAACGCCATCATCGCCGGTTATGCGGCAACCGAGCTGGGCATCGAGATCGGCTTTCTTGATTGGATGCTGCTGGGTGTGCCGCTGGCCTTCACCTTCATTCTCATTGGCTGGGTGCTGATGACCCGGTTGCTCTATCGCTTCGATCTCGACGAGGTGCCCGGCGGGCGGGGGATGATTGACCAAGAAATCCGCAAGCTGGGCCCATTCAGCCAGGGCGAGAAGGTGGTGTCGCTCGTGTTCTGCGCGGCAGCCTTCCTGTGGGTGGCGCCCGGCCTGCTTTCCAGCATCCCGGGGCTGGCCCGCGATCTCGGCTGGTTCGGGCAGATGGACGACACCGCCGTCGCCATAGCCGCTGGAGTTGCGATGTTCGTTCTGCCGGGCCGTGGCCGGCGGGAGATGGTGCTCGACTGGAAGGATGCGGAGGACGGGCTGCCCTGGGGGGTCCTGCTGCTGTTCGGCGGGGGATTGAGCCTGGCCAGCGCGGTCGCCGCCACCGGGCTTGACGCCTGGTTCGGGGTGCAGGTGAGCGGGCTGGGCACTCTGCCGACCGTGCTGCTGGTGGCCGCGGTGGTCGCGATCGTCCTGTTCCTCACCGAGGTCACCAGCAACACCGCCACAGCCGCCACATTCATTCCGATTCTTGGCGGGGTGGCGCTGGGCATCGGCGCCGATCCATTGACGCTGCTGATCCCGGCTGCCTTCGCCGCCACCTGCGCCTTCATGCTGCCGGTGGGCACGCCGCCCAATGCGATCGTCTTCAGCACGGGGGCGGTCACCATTGCCGATATGGCCCGCGGCGGCATCGTGCTCAATCTGGTGGGGATCGCGCTGATCACGCTGTTCTGCTATTTTCTAGGAGGTGCAGCGCTCGGGTTGCGGTTCTAGGCCGATCGCCTCTCAGACTTGCCGGCTCGATACGTCTTCGTTCCACGCCGCCTTGCCGTTCGGCGCATCGAGCCGGCGCGCCACGAAGACCAGCAACTGGATCACCGGAGGGACGAAAACGATCGAGAGCACAACCTTGGCCAAAGCTTGGCCAAGAATCAAATCGCCGATCGGCCGCACCGCGTAGAATGCGACGGTGATGAAGATCACCGTATCTACCACCTGGCTCAGGACCGAGGCAATGGCCCCTCGCACCGCGAGCAGCCGCACGCCTCCGCGAGTAAGTCGCGCGAAGAGATAGACGTTGAGCGTCATCGAAATCCCGTAGGCGATGATCCCGGCCGCCATCAGCCGCCACGTCTGTCCCAGAATGATGGGGAAGGCCTCCTTCGCGGGCTCGTACATTCCCTGGTCGGTCGGGAGGCGCAGCACCAGCGCCGTGAGGACGATCGCGGCCACCAGCGGCACGAAGCCGTAGCGCACCAGCTGGTCCGCCGTTGAACGGCCGAACACAGCGGCCACCGAGCTGGAGATCGCCACCAGCAGTAGGAAGGGGAAGATACCCGCCTCCACCGCCAGTGGGCCGATGGCCACCTGTTTGGCCCCGAGCACGCCGGCGATGCAGATCATGCCGCCGTACAGCAGCCCAAAAACGAACAGGGAACGGGGGATAGTGGGTGCGGAAAGCGTCGTCATTTGATGTCGGTATGGGCGGAGCCGGCAAAAGGAAAGCAGGATGCGTGCCAGCCGGTCGCACTTTGACCTTGCCCCGTGGTTGGGCGATGGGGAGCGCGCTCGATTCGATGCGGCGGGGGGCTCGTGCAGGATAATTTGATTGGCATCGCGGGCATTGCAGCCATCTTGCTCATCGCCTTCGCGCTGTCGAGCGCCAGGCGGCAGATCAGGCTGCGCAGCGTGGTCCCCGCCTTTGCACTCCAGGCCGGGATCGCCCTGCTGGTGCTGCGGGTACCTTGGGGGCAGGCGGCGATCCAAACCATGGCCGACGGCGTTGCCGCGCTGCTCTCCTATGCCGACGAGGGGACCGCCTTCCTGTTCGGTGCCCCGGCAGACAACCCGTTCACCAACACTTTTGCGCTGGGCGCGCTGCCGGTGATCATCTTCTTCGCGGCGCTGGTGTCGATCCTTTACCATCTTGGCGTGATGCAGCGGCTTGTGCGCTGGGTGGGCGGTGCGATCGCCTGGGTCACGGGGATCAGCCAGGTCGAGGCGATGGGTGCGGCGGCCAACATTTTCGTGGGCCAGTCGGAAAGCCCGCTGGTGGTGCGGCCTTATCTCGCGGCACTGTCGCCTTCGCGGCTGTTCACGCTGATGAGTGTGGGCATGGCCGGCGTGGCGGGCACGATCCTGGCGGCCTATGCCGGGTTGCTGGGCGAGGCCTATCTGCCGTTCCTGCTGGCGGCCGCGTTCATGTCCGCACCGGGCGGCATCCTGATGGCCAAGATCATCATGCCCGACCCGCACGAAGCCGCTCCAGCCCTGTCCGAAGCCGAGTTGAACCTGCCGCAGGCCCGCATCAGCGCGGAGGGCCCGGCGGCGATCACCGAGGGCGGTGTGCCGGCGCACGAGGTGGAAGTGGCGCAGAACTTCGAGCCCGGCTCGCATCCGGCCAACATCATCGAAGCGGCCGCTCAAGGAGCGCAGACTGGCGTGCGGCTGGCAGTGGCGGTGGGCGCGATGGTGCTCGCCTTCGTCGCGCTGGTCGCGCTCGCCAATGGCATATTGGGCGGTGTGGGCGAGCTGTTCGGTGTTTCGGGCCTTACCTTTCAGGGGCTAGTCGGCTGGGTGTTCGCGCCGATGATGTTCCTGATTGGGGTCGATTGGCAGGAGGCGCGGGTGGCCGGCGGGCTGTTCGGCACCAAGATCGTGTTGAACGAATTTGTCGCCTTTATCGATTTGCGGGCGCTAGAGCCGGGCGCACTCTCGGCGCGCAGTCAGGCGATTGTGACCTTTGCCTTGTGCGGCTTCGCCAATTTCAGTTCGATCGCCATCCAGATGGCGGTGACCGGCGGCCTTGCGCCCAACCAGCGCCCGGTGATCGCCCGGCTCGGCCTCAAGGCTCTGGCGGCGGGCTCGCTGGCCAATCTGATGAGCGCTGCGCTTGCCGGTCTGTTTCTCCCGTAAGCCGATTGGGCAGATCGGCGGACTGGTCTGGAACTGGCCCGCCGGATCGGCGCTCGGGACCATTGCCTGCCACAACATGGGCCGTGCCAAACGAGCGGGAGCTGCGCCCGGGTCGCTTCGTGTAGCCGTGGATCACCGGCCCGAGGTGGTGCCACCGCGGAGGCGCGGATGCCACCATGGCCTTCGGCGAAATGGTCGGTGATGATCTTGGCCTGCTCTGCCGTTCGATAAGGGTGGGCTCTCCAAATATCAGATGCGCTGCTTAGCCAATCTGCCTCCGCCAAACAGCCCAGCAGTCTGCCCGCTAGTATTTGAACAGACGATCATACCGCGCCGAACTTCCGCACACGGTGCGGGAGGGCCGGCTAGCGCGAGCGCAGATCGTAATCGATCCGGATCCTCACCCAGGTTCCTACCAGCGAGCGACCGCCCACGCGCGGCGGGCGAACCCGGAACTGCCAGGACGCGGCTAGCACCGAGCGCGAAATGTTCGAGCCCCGGGGCGATTCTTCCAGCGCAACGCAGTCCTCCACCCTGTATTCCGCAACCGTGCGGCAGGCGATCAGGCCCCATCCGGGTCCGCTCGCCGTGGACAGATAGCCCCGCAATTCGTCGGGATAGGGCCGCCGATACCAGGCAGCGGCGTAGAGCGGCTCGCCATTGGGGGCCGTTCCCACAATTTCAGTATCCGCCCCTGCGCCCCGGTCGGCGGGCCCCACCGGCGGGCCCTGCACGGGGCCCAGAACCGTTTGCGGCGCGGCCCCCGGTTGTTGCGGGCTGGGTGACGCTGTGACGGCTGGGGCCGGTTGTTGCGGGCGCAGCGGGACGATGGCGGGCGGGCTCGGCGCCGGGTCCACGGACAGGTTCGGCTCCGGCAAGGTCGGTTGCGGCTGTGCGGCGCTCGGCTGCGGTTCAGGATCGCTGGGCGCCGGCTCGGGTTCGGGGTCCTCAACCGGCTCCTGCGCCGGCGGGCTCGCGTCGATGGTGGTGAGCGTTGGGCCACGCTGCTCGCGTCCGGCATCGGAGGTTCCGAGCGTCAGCAGCAGCAGAAGGATCAATACCTCCAGCGCCAAAGCCACGGTAATTCCGACCGCGCGGCGCCCGAAATTGTCGCGGATCCGCTCGATCAGCGTCGCATCCGGTGAGTGGAACGATTGCAGCAGGAACCTCGATCAGCGACCCACCGACGCGCCGCCGGCCGGGGCCGGCGGGCGTCAGGGGGCAGCCTTAGCGGCATGGCGGTGTTCTGGCGAGGTGCCCTGCGTGCGATGCTGCCGGTATTATCGGTGTGAAGTGTGGCCGAAATGACGGCAGGCCGTCACGCGGTAGCTTTCGGCTCGGCCGCAGTGCGCTCGATCCAGGCTGCAAAGGCGTCGATGAAGCTCTGGAAGAACACCGTCTTGTCCTCCGCCACCAAATCGCCGGTCTCCCCGAACAGGGTGAATCCACCGCCAACATAAGCTTCAGGCTGCTGGAGCACTGGCATGTCGAGGAACACCAGCGATTGCCGCAAATGATGGTTGGCGCCAAAGCCGCCCAACGCGCCTGGCGAAAGGGTCATCACGGCCGCCGGCTTCTTGGCCCATGCGCTGCTGCCGTAGGGGCGGGAGCCAACGTCGATTGCGTTCTTGAGCACAGCGGGCACCGAGCGGTTGTACTCGGGGCTGACGAACAGGATCGCGTCGGACCCGGCAACCTGCTTGCGGAACCGGGTCCATGGCTCGGGCGCGCCGGCTTTTTCGACATCCTCGTCGTAGAACGGCAGATCGCCGATCTCGATGATGTCCAGTGCAAGACCGTCCGGTGCCAGTTGGGCGAGCGCCTGGGCCGCCTTCCGATTGATCGATTCGCGGCGCAGGCTGCCGACGAGCACGCCGACCTTGTAGGGCTGTGACATTGCTGTTCTCCGTTTCTTTCGAGACGGCGAGCCGAAAGGTCGCGGCTCACCGGCGGGTTGGGCGCTGCCTAGCGCGCGTCGACCATGACCAATTCGCTATCTTCCAGAGCAGTCACCGCGATCTGGTTCAGCCCGGTGATCGCGGCGCCGTCGCGGGCGCTGAACTCCACGTCTCCGATCCGGACCTTGCCGGTGGCGGGCACCAGATAGAGGTGTCGGTCGGCGGTGGTGTCGTAGCTCACCGTTTCGCCGGCCTTCAGGCTGGCCCTCAGCACCCGCGCCTGGGTGCGGATCGGGAGGCTGCCCTCGTCGGCCGCGAAGCCCGAAGCGAGGGTAACGAAGCGGCCGGTCCGGTCGCCCTTGGGAAACGGCCGTGCGCCCCAGCTCGGCTCACCGCCGCGCTGGTCGGGGATGATCCAGATCTGGAAGATCTGAGTGGGCTCGTCCTCCATGTTGTATTCGGCGTGAGTCACCCCGCTTCCGGCAGACATCACCTGGACGTCGCCGGCCTCGGTCCGCCCTGTGTTGCCCAGGCTGTCCTGATGGGTGATCGCGCCTTTGCGGACATAGGTGATGATTTCCATGTCGCTATGCGGGTGCGGCGGAAAGCCGGACTTGGCGGCAATGATGTCGTCGTTCCAGACGCGCAGCTGGCCCCAGTTGGTGCGGCTCAGCTCGTGGTATTCGGCGAAGGAGAAATGGTGATGGGCATCAAGCCAACCGTGATTGGCTGTGCCGAGGCTTTCGAATGCTCTTCGTTCGATCATGGCCAGTTGCCTCCGTGTGTTTGGTTGATGCCCATGTGGCGCTTGCAGACTGGATGCAAAACCGGGATAAAGACGCTCATGTTGATCGACGGAGTTGAACGGTGGAGATCGGCCAGCCCACGCTCGACCAGCTGCGCATCTTCATCGCTGTGGCGGATGAGGGCAGCTTCAAGCGGGCCGCGCGCAAGCTCGGGCGGGCGCTCTCGGTGGTCAGCTACGGGATCGGCGCGCTCGAAGCGCAGCTCGGCCTTTCGCTGTTCAACCGCAGGGGCTCGCGGCGACCCGAACTGACCGAGCCCGGGCGGGCGCTGCTGGCCGATGCCCGCGCGGTGATCGACGAGACCGATGGCTTGCTGGCGCGGGCCCGGGGCGTGCGGCAGGGGCTGGAGACCGAAGTTGCGCTGGCGGTGGACGTGATGGTCCCGAGCAGCACCATCGCGGGTGTGTTGCGCGAGTTCCAGGAAGCCTTCCCGACCGTCAATCTGCGGCTGCACGTCGAGGCGCTCGGAGCGGTGGCGGCGCTGGTACTGGACAAGCGGGCCGATCTCGCGATTGCCGGGCCCGACATTCTCGATTTGCCGGAATTGGAGCGCCGGGCGGTCGGCAGCGTCGAGCTGGTGCCGGTGGCCGCGCCTTCGCACAGCCTCGCCCAGCTTGCGGCGATTGCACCGGGTGAAACGCGGCAGCACCTACAGCTGGTGCTGACCGACCGCTCGCCGCTCACCGAAGGTCGCGAGTTCTCGGTCCTCAGCCCGCGCACTTGGCGGCTAGCGGATCTGGGGGCCAAGCACGCGCTGCTGCTGGAGGGGATCGGCTGGGGCAACATGCCACGCCATGTTGTTAAGGATGATCTCGCCGCCGGCCGGCTGCGGGCGCTGTCGATCCCGGAGGCCGCTGGGGTAAATTACACGCTCCATGCACTCTGGCGGAAAGACAGCCGGCCCGGGCCGGCCAGCACCTGGATGCTCGACGCCCTGATCGCCCGCTGCTGAGGCGCTCCAGAATAGGCTCCGGCGAGCACGGACGCGCTCTTCAACAAGGCGCGGGCGAGAAGGCGGCGTTGCCTTGCACGCGATACAATTGTGCGACTGGTATTGCCGCAAGTGCTCGGGCAAGGAGCGCGCATGCGACGCTGTTCCCTGCTTACCCTGTCGTCTCTCGTCATTGCAGCAGGGTGCGCTGGCGAGCCCAAGAAGACCCCGCGCGCACCAGTGGCGGTGGTGGCGGAACGCCCGCAGATGCTCGACGAGCAGCTGCAGATCGAGGCGGTCGGCTCCGCCCGCGCGCAGACCTCGGCCCAGTTATATCCCGAAAGCGCGGGGCAGGTCCGCTCGGTTAATTTCTCGCCTGGCGATTACGTGCGGCAGGGCGCCCCGCTGGTGGTGCTCGACCGGCGGCGCGAGCAGCTGGCCGTGGACCTGGCGCAGGTGCAGGTGCAGGAAGCCTCTCAATTGCTTGCCCGGTACCGCCGGATCGAGGACACGGGCGCGATCTCCGACAGCCAGATCGAGGCCGGGGAAACCGCGCTGGCCTCGGCCAGGGTGGCGCTGGAACAAGCGCAGGCCGTGCTGGCCGACCGTACGGTGCGGGCGCCGTTCTCCGGCCATATCGGCCTGACCGATATCGATGTGGGTGACCGCATCGGCCCGGATACGGTGATCGCTCAGCTCGATCGGCGCGGCGTGCTGTTCGTCGAGTTCCCGGCCCCGGAGAGCGCCTTTGCCCGACTCGACCCCGGAAGCGTGGTAAGCGTGACGCCCTTCTCCGATCCGGGCCGCACCATTCGGGGGCGGGTGACCGCCGTCGGGAGTGCAATCGCCTCCGACCAGCGCAGCTACACCGTGCGCACCCAAGTCGATAATTCCGACGACCGGCTGCGCCCCGGCATGAGCTTTCGCGTGCAGTTCCAAGGCGCAGGCGAAACCCGCCCGGCGGTACCCGAGCAGGCGATCGTCTGGGGCGGCGAGGGATCGTACATGTGGGTGGTTCGCGAAGGCCTGGCCGAGCGGGTGCCGCTCACCATCGCCGCGCGCCGCGACGGAATGGCGCTGATCGATGCGGCGCTGCGCCCCACGGACCTGGTCATCATCGAGGCGTGCAGAAGGTCCGCGAAGGCCAGCGGGTCGAACTGGTGCAGCCGATGCGCCAAGCGCCGCGTCAGGTGCAGGTACGACCAGCCTCCGCACCGGGAGCCGGAAGCTGAGCCGGAAGCTGACCGAGGAAGCCAACGACCTGCCGATGCTGGCGGTCAAGCGGCCGCTGCTGATCGTGGTCCTGAACCTGCTGATGGTGATGGCCGGCATCGCCGCCTTCTACGGGGTCGAGGTGCGCGAATTGCCCAATGTTGACCGGCCGATCGTCACCGTGAGCGCCACCTTCCCGGGTGCCGCTCCGGAGACGATGGACACCGAAGTGACCAGCGTCCTGGAGGATGCGGCGGCACGCGTGAGCGGCGTGCGCGAGATCCGCTCCTCCAGCGAGGAAAACAGCTCGCGCATCCGCATCGAGTTCAACCCCGGTACCAATCTGGATGTCGCCGCAGCCGATATCCGCGAGGCGGTCAGCCGGGTCACTCGCGAACTGCCCGACCGGGTGGAGCAGGTCCGCGTGGTCAAGGCCGACGCGGATGCCTCCTCGATCATGACGCTGGCCGTTTCCAGCGAGGTCTACGATGTCGCGGCGCTGACCCAGATTGTCGACAACGACATCGTGCCCGCACTGCTGACCGCTGACGGCGTGGCCAGTATCGACCAATTCGGCTCGCGCCCGCAGCAATTGCGCGTGGCGATAAACCCACAGCGGCTGAACCGCTTCGGCCTGACGATCTCCGACGTGGCCGACGCACTGGGCGGGGCGCCGTTCGATGTGCCGGTGGGCAGCTTTCGCTCGAACGTGCAGGAATTGATTGTGCGCGCCGAAGCCACTGCCGGCACGCCCGAATTGATCAAGGATGTGATCATTCGCGATGCGACCCGGGTGGGCGACGTGGCCGAGGCCTATTTCGCCCCGGCCGATGCGACCAGCTTCGTGCGGCTGAACGGAGAGCCGGTGATCGGCCTGGGCGTGATCCGGCAGGCAGGATCGAACACAATCGAGATTTCCGATGCGGTGCGCGCGGCGGCCGAGCGCGCCGACCAGCGCTTTGCGGATATCAACATACGGGTCATCTCCGACGATGCCGAGTTCATCAAAATCTCAGTGCGCGAGGTGCTGATCAGTCGATCCTGGTGGTGCTGGCCGAGGTCGAGAATGCGCTGGTCGGCATCGAGGCCTATTCGGATCGCAGCGCAGATCTGGAACAGGCGATCATCGAGAGCGAACGCGCCTTCGAGCAATCCAACGCGCTGTACCGCGAAGGGCTGACCACGCTGTTCGATGTGCTCGATGCGCAGCGCCAGCTGATCAGCAGCCGCCAGTCGCTGATCGATAGCGAAGCGGCTCTCGCCGGTTCGTTCATCTCGCTCTATGCGGCGATCGGCGAGACGGAAAATCCCGCCGGCACCGTTCTCTCTTCCCCATCATAGGCAGGCGCAGGGCCGATCCGGGCCGGATCCGGCGCAAACCGCGAAACCGCCACTGGACGTGGGGAGCAGCGGCAGTAAATCCAGCGGCCCACAGATAGGGAATCATCGATGGCCGGCGGCTTGCTAGCACTCCTGGACGATGTCGCCGCGCTGGCCCGGCTGGCAGCGGCGTCGGCGGATGATATCGCCGCGGCCGCCGGCAAGGCCGGTACCAAAACCGTGGGGGTCGTGATCGACGACGCGGCGGTGACGCCGGGCTATGTCGTCGGCCTGCCGCCCGAGCGAGAACTGCCGATCATCGCCAAGATCGCGATCGGCTCGCTGCGCAACAAGCTGCTCTTCATCTTGCCCGCAGCGCTGCTGCTCAGCGCCTTTGCGCCTTGGGCATTGGTGCCGATCCTAATGGTCGGCGGTTTGTACCTGAGTTTCGAGGGCGCGGAGAAGATCATCAAGTCGCTGAGCGGCCGCTCGGCGATCAAGGAGGTCGCCCAGATCACCGATCCGGCGGAACTGGAAGCCCGCCAGGTCGGCAGCGCGATCCGCACCGACTTCATCCTGTCGACCGAGATCATGGTCATCACGCTCAACGAGCTGATCGACAACACGCTGGCCGAGCAGGCCGCCGCGCTGGCGCTGGTCGGGCTCGCGGTGACGGTCGTGGTCTATGGCGTGGTCGCCGTGATCGTGAAGATGGACGATGTTGGGCTGCACATGATGCAGAAGGACGGAACCGTCGCCACGCTGGGCCGCGCGCTGGTCCGTTCGATGCCGGTGCTGCTGAAGGCGCTGGCGCTGATCGGCACCGCGGCGATGCTGTGGGTGGGCGGCGGCATTCTCGTTCATGGCCTTGCCGAGTTCGGCTTGGCCGGGCTGGAGGAGGCGATCCATCACGCCGCACTGGCGATCGGCGGCGGATCAGCGATCGTGGAGTGGCTGGTCACCGCGATCTGCGCCGGGATCGTCGGCCTCGCTGCGGGTGCGGTCGTCGCCGGCCTGCTCCACCTCAAGCCGGGCACGAAGCATTAGGGCTGCCTGCAGTGGCGGCGTGGGTGCAGCCTCGCATCCTGCTGATCGCGGTATCGAAGGTGCTGATGGCCACCAACCTGTTCAGCATCGGTAACGTCTGATCGTTCTTCTGAAGTTGGGAGCACGGAAATCGGGAACCGCGGCCGACGGGCGTGATCGGCGCGCAGTCCGTTCCGCCCCACCGCCCCGCTTTGGCGAAAAAGCACCCGTGCCAGAGCCTCGCCAATGGCCGGGTTTCCCTCATTGCGAGCCACCGCGCGCCGATCGGCCGCGCCGCATGAAAGCCCTGGGATGCACGACCCAACAGGCGGCTCCGCCTCCGCCCCCTCCGATGAACCATTCGATCTCCTCTTCGTCGGCGGCGGCATCAACGGCGGGGGCATAGCGCGCGATGCCGCTGGGCGCGGTCTGCGGGGGCTGCTGGTGGAGCAGGAGGAACTGGCGCAGCACACCTCCTCGGCCAGCACCAGGCTGGATCAGCGCCTCACGCACTAGCCGGAACTCGCTATATTCGAGATAGCGCAGCCCGCCGCGAGCGCGAGCGGCTGCTGGCCATGGCGTCGCACCTAATCTGGTTGCTCTCTTCGTCCTGCCGCAGCTGAACGACACGCGGCCGGCCGGATTCGTGCGGTTGGGCCTGTTTCGCTACGATCATCTGGGCGCGCGGCAGAAGCTCTCGCCGACCCACACGATTCCGCGGCTCGATCGCGGTCCACGGGGTCGCAGGTTGAAGACCGGCAGGGCGCGAGCCTACGTCTATGCCGACTGCTGGGTGGAAGACAGCCGCCTCGTCCCCGTCGGTGTGGCGGGTGCCCGTATCCCGGCCTCACTCCGCGTTCCGGAGGTCAGCCGGTGGCGCCCCCAGCGGCGGCACCGGTCGGCCCGGCATCAGCGACCAGTGGCGCCAGGACGGCCGTGCCCAAAATTGGCCCGGCAGGAGCATCGCTGGGCTGCGCGGCCGGCTCCTCCAGCGAGACGGCCAGCGTGCTTCCCGCGATCATCTGCTGCTGAAGCTCTGGGGTGAGAACGATCACCTGGGAGCCGCTCTCTTCGGCAAAGCCGAGCGAGCGCGGCACGCCCGCCGGGCCGATCACCCACAATTCGGGCACCCGGTCTCCGCCCTCGATGGCGTTCAGCCGCAGGTACAGCGTGCCCTCCGCCTCGTCATAGGCGGCGCTCACCAGCCAGTCGGCGCCATCCTTTCCGCTGATCTGGGCGACGCTGAGCGTCTCGGTCGGGAAGCGCGGCGCCTCGGCCCGCAGCAAGCCCTCGTCGGCCGGGTCTGTGTCTCCGCTTTGGGTCAGCCACAATCCGGCGAACAGCACGGCGGCCAGCGAGGCAGCCATCGCCGCGAACTGCCAACCTTGGCCGGGGTCAGAGCTTTGCGCAGGTGCCGGCGCCATCGGCTCGCCCAGCTGCTGCCGACCGAGCGCCGCCTCTACCCGCGTCCAGCTGCTGGCAGGCGCTTCCGTCGGCGGCAGATCGGCCACCCAACCGGCCGCGTGCGCCTCCCAGCGCTCGACCTCATCGGCAAAGTGCGCATGCTCGAACCGCAGGCGCTCGGCCTCAAGCCGCTCGACGCGTTCCAGCAGGCCGAGCGCCAGTTCGGCGGCGAGCGTCTGCCGTTCCTCGGAAAGGGAGACGCGGTCAATCACTGACCATGCTTTGCCGCATCTGCAGCAACCCACGGCGGATACGACTCTTGACCGTGCCGAGCGGCATGCCGCGACTCTCGGCCACCTCCGAATAGCTGAGGCCCCCAATGAAGGCGTCATGGATCATGGCGTGCGAAGCCGTGTCGAGCTCCTCCATCGAGTTGATCGCCTGCGCCGCCTGTTGCTGGCGTGCGAGCTGCTCGTCGACCGGCTCGCCATCATCGGAGATCAGTTCCAGCGCCACCTGCTCGCTGGTGCGGCGCTGCCGGGATTGCGCACGAAGCCAGTCGATCGCGCTATTACGCGCCATCATCGCCAGCCAAGCCAGCGGCAGGCCGCGAGCCCTGTCGAAGCCCTGCGCCCGGTTCCAGACCTTGATATACACCTCCTGCAGGACGTCCTGGGAGGCCTCACGGTCGTTGACGATGGAAAGGCAGACGGCAAATAGCTTGTGGCAGGTTGCATCGTGCAATCGGCGCATCGCCTCCATGTCGCCGAGCGCGACCGCCTCCAGCTCGGCAGCCAGGTCCTCGGCAAGCCCGCGATTCATCTCGTCGAAAGCATCCTATTGCGCGCCCAGACATCCACTAATAACCTACAACGCACGGCGAGACCCTTTTTTCCTGGCATATTGGCTTTCGCAAGTCAGGCTGCGCTTGATGTGATTTGCTGCTCGCACCAAAGCGAGCCCGGCGATGCTGATGATGCGGCTGCAAAAGCACGGCAGACGGGGAGAGGGCAGGAGCGGGCGCAATCGGGCTGGCCGCCTGCGCGACCCTGTCGGTGCCGGGCTGGGCCTCACGGCCGCCGACCACCTCAATCCGCCGGGCCGTACCGACCCTGCGGTCGATCCCACGCCCAAGCCCGATCGCCCGGCCGATCTTGCCGATCTCTATGCCTGGTACACCGACGAGATGGTGAACCTGGTACTGACCTTCGCCGGTCCGCAGGCGGCCAGCCAGCCGGTCACCTACGATCCCGACGTGCTTCACACGATCAACATCTCCAATGCGCCCAGCCGCACGAGCGTGGAAACACCGTTTCAAATCCGTTTCGGCCCGCGCGCCGCGGAGGGTGAATTTGGCGTGCAGGTGGTGAACGTTTCCGGCACCAACGGTCCGATCGAGGGCTTCGTCGAGACGAACCCGGCGGAGGACGGGGTGATGGTCCGCGCCGGCCTGTTCGATGATCCGTTCTTCTTGGATCTGCAAGGACCAGCTGACTGCTGGTCGTAGCGCTACTCGTCGGCGCGATGCCACGCCTTGTCGCGCATTTTGACTAGGTCCCTGATCACCGGAACTACCGGTTCAGCGATTAACCTCGAGAGCGACCAAGCTCCGCAGGCCATCCTTCTCGAACAGCACACCATTTAGTGAAACCTCGACTACGGTCCAGCCAAGCGTACTTTCGCCAATCTTGAGCGCCACGGTGCCGCTTTCTGGCGTCCGCACCAGAATCTCGGCATCGTCCGGCAGCCGTCCTGCGATCCCGATAAGTTCAGGAGCGCCCGGGGCGGGGGTGCCGTCGAACAGCGTGTCCATCGGCGGAGTAAAGGCCGGAAAGAGCGGCGGCAAGCTTGTGACTGCGGCTCCGGGGGGGAGCACCGGCACCATGGCCGTCGTGGGTCCAAACATCCTCGGCTCGGCGTCTCGCCAGGCCCACGTCAACGCGATCGCCAGCGCCGCCTGCGCGAGCGCAAGGCTTCTTAGCCAGAGATGAGTTCTTTTGCTCAAGGCTCAAGCATCCACGGGACCACCAGAGCGCCTGTGAGGCGCACTCCAGTGGGGTCGGGCTGCAGCCGCCAGTTGTCGATCCGGATTGCAGGCGTGCCACTTTGGATCCGATCCGCCAGCGCCAGGACGCTTGCTTGTGGGCCGGCCAGGGAGACGCCGAAGACGAGCGGGTTGCTGGCGCTTGCCGAGCCTCGTGTGAGCTGCAGTTCGACCCTTCCGGCGCGCGCATGCTCGCTGAGAATGCTGGTTGCAAGTGTAATCGCTTCCCCAGGCGAGCGGGCAGCCAACGGCAGGACGAGGTGGTGGCCGCGAACTGTGCCAACAGGGCTGGCGCGGTAAGTCACTCGGTAGCTGGCGTCGGCGCGGCGAACTTGGCGGGTCTGCGTCCATCGACCGAGCGAGCGCTGGCCGGCCATTACCCGATGCACGATGTTAGGATCAGGGGCATCAAGTTCGAGGGCGACACTGCCGGAGGGGTCGGCTGAGATGGCCACAAGACGAGTCCCTGCCGGCGCGCTGAAGCCCAGCTTCAGCAGAGTCGCCGACACGCTCGGCGTAGCGCCCAGTCCGGTAAACCCGAGCAGTTGTTCGGAAGGCGGCGTGCCTCTGGCGGTCAGGGCCAGCGCGATGGCGCTGACCAAGAGCGATCCCGAGACGATCGTGGCCGTCAGCCTGTTGCGGAGGCGGACGGCGGGCGATCGGTAGCGAAGCGGATCTCCTGTCGGCTCGACAATGACGTGCAGCGCCATCGGCATCTCTGTTTCGACTTCCACGCAATGATCATCAAGCCAAAGGCGGCGTACGACCGATACGCCCGCCTTGCCATCATCAAGCGACCGCGGGCTGGTCCATACAAGCTCCTCTGGCAGCACCGGAGCGGCATCGCGCAGCATTTCCCGCAATTCGCGACGTTTGCGCGTCCGCGCCGGCAGGGCGACCTGCAGCGCGGCCCAGTCAGGGACATGGACAGCCAGCCAGCGCTGCCCTACGGCGAGCCTGCGGACCACCTCCCAATCCGCCGGATCGCCGCGCCTGATGACGAAAATTTCGGCCTCGTCGCGCAAGGCGACGAAGCCCTCCCGGTCTATCCGCAGTGCCACGATGCCTGTTTCCATCAGGTGAGCAACAGGGTGGTCGCGGTGCCCACCAGCAGGATGCCGGAGCACCGGACCAGCCAGCGTGTTCGCTCGAGGATCTGCTTCGCGCGCTCACGGCACTGATATGCGGTGCGAGCCGCTGCCTCTGCCAAATCGCCGCGCTCAAGCAGTGCCGCCGTGAGGGGCGGTAAAGCCAGCGCGCGCGCTAGGCCTTCGCGTTCGTCGGGCAGTTGGCCCCACGTGGGCGCCAGCGAGTTCAAGCGAACGAGACCAATCCTGATTGCCACTGAGTCCAGCATGCCGAGTCGGGCAAGGGCAGAGATGATCTCTAGGACGGCCGCCCGAACCACATCGTTGTTTGGTCGATCACGAACAACGGCGCGAATGTTGACCCAGATCAATACGATCCCCGCCGCGATCAACGCGCAGGCGGACAGCGAGATGCTTCGCCACGCGATCAGCGCCGGGACTGTCCAGGCGGCAAGCTCCAAGACCAGCCTCCGTGCTTCGCTGCGCCCGTGGGCCATCGCAGCTTCACAGTCGGACAGCTTCACAACGATCGTGGCCTGGTCCGCCCCTTCATGGGCGCATGCCAGTGCGAACTTGAGCCACGGCGAAACAGCGGCTTGCGCAAGGGCCGCCTCGAGGTTCTGGCCTTTGCTCAGCCCCTCAGCCGCTGCCAAGTCGCCGGCCGGCAAGCAAACGCCTCGGCCATGTGCCTGAGTTATGATGGTTCCGGCTTCGGCCGGCGTGAAACCTGCCGCCAGCAACCGGCCCAACCACACTAGCGGCGCCTCTGCTCGCGGCCGTGATCCGAGCCAATCGCCGACAAGGTCGACTAAGCTCGCACCGTTGTACGCCACGATGCCCTGTGGCAGTGTGAGCGTGAGCTCGCCTCGAGTAGGGTCCACCTTGCGCTGCGGAGAAGATGAACAAAGAGAAGCAGGGGCTTGCGTTGGGTGGATCGAGGCCAGGCGCCGGTGAACGTCTCGCCGCTGCATCGGGACCGGTGCGATCTCGAGCCCGGTTGCGAACTTTAGTGCTGCGATGGCCTGGTGGTCCTCCACATCGACCATGCCGACGGTCAGAACACCATCGATTAAATTCAGCGGGGCTACCGAGTGTTTAGAAAGAAAACTTGGATTGAGCGTTGAGCCGAGTGCCTGCAAGTTGCACAGGCTGTAAGTCGCGCCCCTACGATCGAGTGCATTGAAGGCTATGCTGGTGAGGGAATCTCGCACTTCATTCGTTATTAGTGCAGCAGACCCTTTGGGGAAAGCTACAATAATCGGGCGCCCGGTTCAAGGCGCGAGGCTGAAAACAAGAATTATGAAGATGCGCAGTGGGGAACACGCTATGGGAGCTGCTGCCAGACTCGCGGCCATCGGGTTAAGCTACCTGCGCCCGCCGCTCGAGGTCCAAGGGGCTAAGATAGCTCAGGATCGAGTGCATGGGCATGGGTTTGTAGAAGCGCTCGATGTAATCGAACACGTCCTGCCTTGCGTGGTTGCGCGTGCGGTAGGTTTTCGCGCGATCCGTTCCGGTCTTCAGTGAAGAGAAGAGCTCAGATGTTGCCTGACCGGCTCATCGAGGAGGTGACGCCGTTGGCGGCCATCGGCCGCTGGAACTGCTCGCTAATATATTCGCTAACCCTGGTCGGAGTGATGCAGTAGCGTACCGGGCTTGCCCTGCCGCCAGATCGCCATCATCAGCGCGTCGGTGACGAGCCGTCATGGTATCGCTCATCGACAGCCGACCACTTGAGGACAGGTCGATCACCGCGGCGGCGTACGGCCATTCTTCGGCGGTCCAGATGTAAGTGAAGTCGGCGATCCACTTCTGGTCGGGTGCCGGCCGTGAACTGGCGATCGAGCACGTTGTCGGCGATAACTGAGCGTATGCCGTGTTCGTTCGGCAGCCCGCGACGCCGTAGACGGGCCTTCAGGCTGTGAACACGCATCAGCCGCTCGTCACTATGCACGCTGCATGAAGGCCCTCCGGCTAAAAGATCGTGCCAGGCGCGGCGCGCATCGTACATCCGATAGCTGGAGATGAAGCTTGCGGGGACCCTGGCACCGAACTCCTCGTCGCTGCGGGCGCGCGCGCTGGGTGCCCGGATCAGCCAGGCATGAAAGCCGCTGCGCGGAACTTCGAGTGCTTCGCAGATCCACGATACCGGCCAGATCCCCCGGTGCTTCGCACCGAAGGCGATCTTCATAGCGAGCCGTTCGGAAAGTAGGCCGGCGCAATTCTTTTTTACATGTCACGCTCCGCCTTCATTCTGGCAAACTCACGGCGCAGCCGCTCAATCTCCTGCTCATCGGACTTATCACGCCGTTGCCGTGCAATGCCGATCCCCGGTCAGCCTCGTGGCTGCGAACTCAGTTGCGCAGCACCTTCTCATGCAGGTCCCAATCGCGAGCGGCCTGCGCTACCGACACCCTGCGCTCTCGTGCCAGCTTCACCGATCCGAGCTTGAACTCTCGGCGGAACAACAGCCGTGGCATTATACCCTCCGGTCCCGAAGCACCTTATCCCGATGTCCCTAGAACCGGCTGCAGCTCAGCCTGCTAGTTTCATGCAATTTGCGATTTCAGCAGTACCATCATGATTGTCCCGACAGCCAAGTACGTCCCGAAAGGAAGATGAACAGTGCGCGCGTCTGCCCCGCCTGTTAGCCGCCGTAGCGCGTCTACAAGCCCAATCAGGCAGGCCAAGAGCAGCAGTGTCGGCAGGCCGAGAAGACCAGTCCACAAGCCAATTGCCCCAAACATCTTTGCATCGCCTCGGCCAAGCCCCTCTCGTTTGCGGACAGATCGATGTGCCGCTGAGATGAACCAGAGCGAAGTAAAGCCGATTGCCCCGCCCCAGAGCCGTGCTACGTAGGAGGAGTCCTCCTGCCACGGTGGTGCCAAGATAGAAGCTAGGCCCAGTGCGATCACGAGAGCGTTGGGCAGCCAAAAATAAGTCGCGTCGAAGAAGGCTAGTGCGATTAACAGCCAGATGATGGGTGCCAAGCCCGCGTTGCCTGAAGCAAAAAGGAACGCTCCGGCCGCGCCGCACAGGAGTTCGAAAACGAGATGCGTTCGGCCAATGCGTGCCTGACAGGAACGGCACCGGCCCTGCAGTACGAAGAACGAGAGCAATGGCACGATCTCGTACCAACGAAGCTGACGGCCGCAGCTGTCGCAACGTGACCTTGAAAAGCCTGCGGCGGTGTCCCCTTCGGGCCATCGAACGAAGACCGTTGCAAGGTAGCTTCCGACGACTAGACCGAGGGACAGACCCAAGGCGGCGTGCAGCCCCGGCGACGCGATCGGCCAAACGCTTTCCAGTGGAGGCATGTCAGCAATCCTCCCAACGTCGGTGAGCAAGCCCTGGGCTGAACCGCAGCTATCACAATTATTTAGCCGCCCTTGCATCCTTCCCTCGCCGGGCGTCGTAAAGAACATTGACACCGACGCTTGCCGGCACTCAAACCGACAATTAGCGGTTTCAAGCAAACAGGTGGGGTAAGCGATTATGATTCAACGTTGGCTGGTTGGTGTCGCTGCAGTGGCTTTGGTTACTGCCTTTTCGGGAGCTCAGGCCCAAACGGTTCAGACCGTGAGGGACGGCAACACGATCGTCACGTTCCAGGCGACTGCGCCTGGAGTGGTTGTTTCGTCGGTTGCTGTCACTGGCCTCGACCCGCTTACCACGATCGCGGCCATAGATTATCGTTCGTCCTCGCCTCGTGTTCTTTATGCGATGAGTAACGTGGGGCAGCTTTATGTCGTGAACACCCGAACGGGCGCGGCGACAAAGGTGGGCGCTACGCCGGCAACGCCGACTATTGGAGGCGTTGGCTTCGATTTCAATCCGACAGTGGATCGCCTTCGGGTTGTTACGCAGACCCGTCAAAACTTTCGGGTTCATCCTGACACGGGGGCGCTGGTCGCCGTGGATGGCACGCTCGCCTATGCGGCCGGGGATCCTCTTTCCGGCGCGATCGTGAACGTTGCTGGTGCGGCCTACACCAATCCTGTCGTTGGGGCGACCTCGACGACGCTTTACGTTATTGATACGCGCGGGGCGCTTGCGCCGGCGCAGCTGGCGACCCAGGGTAACGCGACGGCCGGGCCGAACACCGGGACGCTGTTCTCGGTGGGTTCCACGAACGTTACCACGCTTGGAAACGTCGGGTTTGACATTAGCCGCGAAGGCACGGCGCTTGCGACGATGACCAGCCCGGGCACGCGGGTGACATCGCTTTACAGCATCAACCTGACCACTGGTGCTGCCACATTGATTGGCGCTCTGGGCGGCAACATGCTTTACGAAGGCCTGGCCATTGCTCTGGCGCCGTTCGCCACGATGGGGACTACTGCCAACCAAGTCGCTGTTGGTGGGCAGATCGACCAGTTTGTCGGCATCCCCAGGGGCGATACGCTAGCTCTCCTCAACGGGATCGACAACTTGTTCGCCACGCCGGGGGCTCAATCAGCGGCCCTGAGCGCTTTATCCCCCGCCGCCTTCTCTCCGTTGACGGAGATTGCGTTAAACGCTGCAGAAGTGAGCGAGACGACAATCCTGCGGTATGCACGATCTGTGCGCGGTGGCGGCATAATGCCTGACGGCTCGACTGCAATGCTCGATAGCCAGGGGCGGGTCGGCGCCTGGATCGCCGGCGGCGGTCGCGAAGGTAGCTTCGAACAGGCTGTGGATCGCCCTGAATTTGACTTTCATGGTTTTCATGGGCTCGGCGGCCTCGATGTCAGGATTGGTGAGGCATCGGCGCTGGGTGTTTTCGGCGGATACAGCAATTCGGCAGTACGACTCACTCCGTTAAGCCAGCGGAGCGGGGTTGAGAGTTGGTTTACAGGCGTTTACGGCACGGCTTCGCTCGGTCCGGTGTTTCTCGATGCATGGGGAAGCTACACCGATGTTAAATTCGATCTGACGCGCTCGCTATCATTCGGTGGCTTCTCGGCACAGCCGACCGGGCAGACTGACGGAGAGGTTTGGGCTGGTGGGGCTAGTGCCGGTCTGTCGATCGCATTGGGCGCAGTGAGATTCGAACCGTTTGCGGCTATCCGCTACGCTGAGGTCAAAATCGACGGGTTCAGCGAAGCCGGGGGTTCGGTCGCGGCGCTGAACGTCCTTCGTCAGGAGCGGGAGTCCCTCCGCAGTAATGTCGGCGCGCGGCTCGGCTTTGGAGTCAGCGACGGCAATGTCGTTTTTCGGCCCGAGATACGCGGCGGCTGGTATCATGAGTTCCGGGACGATCCCGCTATCATTACTGCCAATTTCCTTTCCAATTCGATCGGAACAGGCTCCTTTCCGTTTACCGGGACTGCATTCGACCGCGATTATTACAATGCGGGTGCCTCACTCGACGTGACTGGTGGTGGGCCCTTCGCTGTCGTTTTCGATTATGAGGCTCAGTTTGACTTTAACGGCGGGCGTGAAATTCATGCCATAACTGCAGGCGCGCGCCTTGCGTTCTGAACGACCTTATAGCCTGTCGGGGCGACACGGCGTGCAGATTGAGCAGGGATGCGATAAGCGCGGGCTGCAGGAGAGCTGCCCGTCGTTTGCATTCAGGACGGGGGCATGATGAATGGCCGCCCTGACCGAACGCTACGGGGGCCAAGGCGCCCGGGGGCGCATGGGCGCGGCGTCAGCGGCCGTGGGTTTGCATGCTCTGTTTCTCGTGTTGGCTCTGACGAGGACGACAGGACTAGAGGAGCCTCCCAAGCAAGCGATTGCCACCTTCGACGTTACAGAGCCGGGTCCCCCGGCTCCGGACCCGGACAGCGTGCCGCAACCGCGGGAGGTAGAACCCACGCCCCCCCAACCGGAGGTGGTTCCTCCTCCCGTGATCGAGCGACCGGAGGTGTCCACCACCGTGATTGGGTTGCTCGAGTATGCGGATATGCAGGCGGCGGGCAGGTGCGACCTTACTTACCCGGTCCAGGTTGCGCTGCAGATCAGTCAGCAAGTACAACGAGAGATTCCGTCCATTCCCCAGAGCCGGCGCTCGGTGGCGAACGCGATAGCGCTTTGGAGCCAAACATGGGTCGAGCCGGATCAGCAACTCTCCAAAGCGGCGGTCGACGCCATCATGATCACGATTGCGACGACCATCGAGGCTTCATCGGAGGCTTGTCGCTCCCAAATACAGGGTGGGCCAAGGCTGATCTACCTATCTATTGCCGGAGAGACGACGGTACTCGCGCTCGGTTCTGGCGATTGGACGTGGCAACAGGTATTGGACAGCGCCCAGTCCAAATTTGCGATGGATGAATTATCGGATAGCAGAGTCAGCGTAGTGACTGAGGCAGAGAAGAGATCTTTATTGTTCTCTGGGCCCTGATGGCTACGGACTTCAGATTAATGCGAAATGCACTGCCGGAAATCTATAGTAATTAGGAGTATGGACATGTCTACTTTAAGAAAGCTTGCATTGGGAACCGCAGCGGGCGCGATGTGCGTCATCCCGAGCGGCGCGACGATCGCCTCGAGCCATCGTGAGGCTCCCAACATTTCTAAATATCCGAAGGTAGATAACACCGATTTTTACATGTTTCGCAGCTATGAGCCGGGACGTGAGGATTTTGTAACGATCATCGCCAACTTCCAACCCATTCAGTTCCCGGGCTCTGGACCGAGCTATTTTACGATGGACCCGGACGCTCTTTACGAAATCCACATCGACAATGATGGGGATGCCGTCGAGAACCTGACCTATTCATTCAGGTTCACGAACTCGCTTCGCGGCGGGAACGGGATTGCGCTCAATATTGGGGGGAAGGACGTCACCGTTCCGCTCCGGGCCGTTGGTCCTATAACCGCACCAGAGGATCCGAACCAGAACGAACTCGAATCCTATACTGTTACGCAGATTTCCGGTGACCGGCGCAGTGGTACCCGCGCGAGCATCACCAATTCAGCTGGCGGCGGAACCAGCTTTCCCAAGCCGATCGACAATATTGGCAACAAGACGGTGCCAACGTACGAAGCTTACGCGAACCAGTTCATGTACAACGTCAGCGTCCCCGGTTGTTCAGCGGGCGGTCGAATGTTCGTCGGACAGCGTGAGGAAGCTTTTGCGTTCAACCTGGGGGAAACTTTTGATCTGGTGAACTACGTGCCGATTGAAGGCGACAGTGCTCCGTTCGCCAATGATGGTGGTGGTTTCCCGGGCGGGATTACCCAGAGCCGCGAGAATGACTCTCTGGTTGGCGAGTACAATATTACGAGCATCGCTCTCGAACTGCCGATTTCCTGCCTTACCGGTTCGGGCAACGGTGTCATCGGCGCGTGGTCGACGGCAAGCTTGCCACAGGCTCGGATACTGGATCCCACGCCGACTTACAGCATGCCGACAGTCGATGGCGGAGCATTCGTGCAGGTCTCCAGACTTGGCATGCCGCTGACCAACGAAGTGGTGATCGGATTGAACAGAAAGGATCTGTTTAACGCGGCAGAGCCGATGGGGGATGCCGCGCTGGCCGATTTCGTTACCAATCCAACATTCCCGGCCATTCTCGACAGCCTGTTCCGGGGTCCCGTCAATGCAACGCTGGGCACCAATATCGCTAATCTTGCCCCGAATAACTTCCCGCGGAACGATCTGGTTGCGACGTTTTTGACAGGGATTACGTCCTTGAATAGGCAGGCGAGAGTCACTGCGTCGGAAATGCTTCGGTTGAATACCGCCATCGCGCCGACACCGCGCGCAAGCCAGAAAAACCTCGGTGTTGTGGCGGACGACCTTGCCGGCTTCCCGAACGGGCGCCGTCCGGGTGATGACATTATCGATATTGTGCTGCGGGTTGCAATGGGACGGCTCTGTCACCCTGTCCCGATTAATGGCACACCAACCGACCTTGGCTTGTGCAAGCCGGAAAATGCTCCGGTCGGCAATGTGCCCTTCACGGATGGCGCGCCCATTTCGGCACGTGATCTGCGGCCCGGGTTCCCGTACCTGAACACGCCGATCCCGGGTTCGCCGAATTCGGCCCGCGACGCGGCTGCCGCCAAGCCTGCGCAGCCCTGATGAAAGGAATTGGCACCATGCGCATGAAAACCATGCTGAGGCTCGGCGGAAGCGTCGTTCTCGCCAGTTCGCTGGCAGCTTGTGGCGGTGGAGGGAACGACCGTGACAACCCTCCACCACCTACAGCAACTCCAAGCCCCACGCCGCCCCCGGTCGCCGGAACGTTTCAGAGCATGTTCGGATCTGCGTTTGCAGCAATCTTCAATGCTCCGGCAACGGGCGAACCTGTGGATCCAACCGCTTCCAGCGTGCCGCCGCTGGCTCCTGCAAGTGATCCGCTGGACAACGGAGTGACCTGATCGACAAGGGCGGCGCACCATGCGCCGCCCTTGTTCTTGCTAAGGCACGGTTCCGCCTGTGCCCGCCGGTTAGGCTAATTTAGCGTCGGAGCCTGCACTGGCGGAGTTCCCCGCCATCTCCTCATGGCTACTACCTGCGGCGTTCCATCCACGACCCTTCGGTGTAGGAGACTGGTGAGCTGTTGAGAGGTTTCGCCCATCGTCACCTTGGCGCGCGACCAGAAGTACTCCGACGTCAGGGTACCTCCCGGCGGAAGGAGAATCGATGCAGATGCGAAAGATGCCGAATGGAGTCCTCCTGTGCGGTTCCTCATGCCTACTAGCGTGCGGGCGGCCGCCGGATTTCCCAGCAGGATCGCGATCAGGTCCTCACTTGCAGTATTGAGGTTAACATCGGTCGGCGTGGGCAGGGCTGTGGAGAACTGCGCCAGCCGGGAAAGTTCACGGTGGTCTAAGCCGATGACCTGAAGGTCGGTTAGGTCATTGATCGGCCCTCCAAATTCAATAAGTATTGCGATCCGTTCCGCCACATCGCCCGATAGCTGTGCGGCCAGAACAACCTGGTCCAGCGTCGAACGAGACGCAACATCGCGACGGATCAGCGAATTCAGGTTAAAGCGTGCCTGAGCGTCAACCACGGCGAAGGTGAACTGTCCACCTTCGATGGCGACGCTTTGGTCGTTGATGTTCGCCCACGGCTCGTCCAGACTATCGGCGGTGTTCCCGGCAGCCAGATCGCGGCGCAGCGCGACAATGGCCGAAAGTTCGCCGCCACGGGCATACGCCATAGCCTGCGCAGCTGCCCGCAGCCGGAAGCTGCGCTCGAGATGGCTCTCCTCGGCGACGAGCATGATAGTGAGCACGGATGTAGCCAGCATCACTATAACCAGCACGTTAATCAGGATCATGCCCTGCTCGCGGCCCTTGCGCGAGTTTGGGTTGTCAGCTGGCAAGTGAATCATGGCTCGGCGGGCAGCTCAATGACCCGCCGCAGGGTGCCCCCGACAAATGCCGTGCTCCGGTCCAACTGCAGCACAAGCTCGACGCCGCTCGGCCGTTGTGGAGCTTCTTGAGACGAGGGTTGGTCAGTCCAGGCGCCATTCTTGAAGAACCGCCACTCGACCACCGAGATGTTCGATAGTATGATCCTGTCTGTTCCGGCCGCGACACGGTGCACGGCCCCGTCTGCCAGATAATAGCTCACAGAATAGTCGCCGCCGCTGCTCGCGCGCTGGAAGCTTAGCATTGCCGGATCGGGCAGGGGGCCGGCGGTCAGCTGTTCAAGGTCCACGGTAACGAGGTATAGCGCCCGCTGGATTTCGGCCAGGCGCTCAGAGCGTCCGTCGGTCCGCTGCTGCACACCGAGGGTTGTTTCGATCAGACTGACTCCTGCCAGAGAGATCAAGGCAAACAGCGCGAGCGCCACCAACAGCTCGATCAGTGTAAACCCGCTGTCGGCTGAGATCGCTCGCCGCGTTGCAGCCGTCATACTTGTGCGCTTACACCATGGCCGCAGCAGCGACCGTTCGGAGGCCGCCATTCGCCACCGTTAGGATGGCTAAAGCACGAGCTGCGCTGCCGTTATCGCGGAAGCGTACATCGCCGCAAACCGCCCTAAATCCATCGGCGGCGAGAATGCCCGAACGGTCCAAACCGCCGCCAAGCCGCACCTGCTGAACGATGTTTACCGCATCAAACGCGAGCCCGGCGATAGTTCCAGGAGGCGAGCCGTTGCGATCCTCGAACGTGCGGGCAAAGCCGGCGAAACGCGCCGGATCGGGTGCGGCAAGCCACGCGCCATCGAGCACGCGCAACTCATCGGGGTCGAGATCCAGATCTAAAGGCGAGCCCAGCAGCTGCACCCCTTGGGCAGCGGCGGCGGGCGCCATTGACAGCATGTCCGCCGCGCTCGTCATCAGTACGGCATCGGGCAGGGCGTCTTCCGATGAGCTTGCGGCCGGACCCAGTTGCTTCAGCTCTCCTGCAGGTAGCAAATAGCTGCTCAATCCCAACGAGCTTGCGCTGATCATAGCTGCAGCACGGGCCTGCTCTCCCCACGTATCGGGCGATCCGCCAATAGCGATGCGGCGGACGCCCCGCCGGGCTGCATAAGCCAAAATCGCGGCAACGACCTGCCCAGCTGTGATGCCGAGCAAGAACGCGCCCCGTTCCAGCAGCGCGAGGTCGTTGCTGAATGTCACCACCGGCAGCCCGGATCCGACAATCGCAAGCACCGCCGGCACCTCGGCCGAAAAAACGGGACCCAGAATAACGGCCGCGCCAGCCCGCCGAGCGGATCGAGCGGCAACTGCTGCGCCAGCAGGATTCCCTCCGGTGTCGTAGACCATTAGCGCCCTGCTGTCGCTTTCGCCTTGCGCCATGATCGCTGCTCGTTCCATGCTGCGGCCAAGCGCGGCGTGCGGTCCGCTCTTCGGGATGAGCAGCGCGGCCGGGAGATTCGCTCGGGCCGCGTGAGCCGGCGTCCACAGTGATGGAACAGATGATGCAACCAGGACTGACGGCACGGATCGCAGCAGCAGACGTCGATCCATTAGCATCACAGCAAACCCCAGTGGTGCGGCGCCAGATCCGCAGGCGAAGAACCATATTCGTCGCTACGGCAGCGATAGCATATCTGATTGGCTTGATCGCGCTAATTCCCGCTCGCATGGTCTTGCCGGAAAGCGACAGACTGCGGGTCGGCGGGACAATCTGGAACGGCGAGGCCGTCATCGCGTCGACCATGCGGATCGAGTGGAACTTCGCGCCGATTGCCTCTGTCGCAGAGCTGAGCTTCAGCGCCGACTTCCGCATGACGGGCGGCGGCACCGACCTTGCTGGATTGGCGACAAAGGCTGGGAGCTCATTCCGTTTTCGCAATGTCTCGGGTCAGCTGGACGACGGCATGCTGGCGGCGTTCGCCCCGAACCTGCCGGTCGACTGCCGCTTTCTTGCCGAAGTCGACTTCGAACGGCTTGTGCTTGGCGGGGCCTCGCAAATGGCAGAGGGTTCGCTTCGGCTGTCTCCGGCAACCTGTTTCCTGAAAGTAGGGGCATCCCCGGCTGCCGAGCTGCCGGCGTCAACCTTCTCCATCGCGCCGAATGCAACCACAAGTGCCGGGTCAACGACCGCCATCGGTACCCGCGAGCGCCTGCTCGAGGTCCGTTTGGCGCCCAACGGCGCGTTAAGCCTGTGGCCGACGGCCGCTGCGGTACGCTACGTCCCTTTCTTTGCAGGTCTGCGCTATGACACGAAGATCGAATGATCGGGAAGAAACCGCGGCTTAGGAGATAGCCAAATCGTTCAGACCTATAATCGGCAGCAGGATGGCCATGACCATCAGCAACACCAGCCCGCCCATTAGTAGCAGCACGGCCGGTTCCACCAGCGATACGATCACCGCGACCTGCGCCTCGACGTCGCGGTCGAGCTCGGCCGCAGCCCGGCCCAGGGCAGGGCCCAATTGCCCCCCTGTCTCGCCACTGGCGACGATGGCCACCAGCATCGATGGGAAGATTGCTGCTTCGGCCATCGCGCGGTGCACGCTGTCCCCTTCGCGCACGCGAGCCGCGACCCTTTCCGCCTGCCTTTGCGTGTAGCGATTGGGGATCACGGCCGCGGCCGCTATCAGCGCATCGAGCAATGGGACCCGGCTTTGCACAAGCGTGGCCAGCGTCGCGGCGAAGCGGGCCGAATTTGCTTGGCGGCTGAACTTTGCCATTGGCCGGCGCGTCGCGACGGCACGATCGAATGCCAGTCGTCGTTCTGGACGGGCCAGTTCGCGCCGGGCAAAAACCGTAGCTACAATCAGTAGGCCGAGCATCACCAGTCCAAAGTTAGAGAGGAACGCACTAAAGGCGATCAGCAACCTGGTCAGGAGCGGCAAGTCCGATCCGCGCGACTCAAAAACCCTGACGATGTCGGGCACGACATAAATCATCATCAACGTCATCATCGACGCCGAAATAAGCGCCAACAAGGCGGGGTAAAGCAGAGCAAGCCGGATTTTCTGGTTCGCGCGATGCCGGGCCTCGACAAAATCGGCGAGGTAAGACAGCACTTCCGGAACCCGGCCCGAGCGTTCGCCCGCCTCGATGGACGCTCTGAAATACTGGGGAAACGCCTGCTGATGGCGAGCAAGCCCCCTCGCGAAGCTGGAGCCTTCCAGCACCGCGGCGCGCACGTCGAGCAGAATAGATTTCAGCACAGCGTTCTCAGCCTGCCCTGCGACCAGTCGCAGCGCTTCCTCGATCCGCACATCACTTCCGATCAGCGTCGCAAGCTGCCTGGTCGCGGTCGATAGGGCGCGACTGGAAATCGAGCGACGGCTGCGCAGCCACTGGAGTGGACCACCGTCCGCAACGCTGCCCTTCGCGGCTTCGGATCGATGCGTGGCGACAACGGACAGCGGCAGTAGCGCTCGCTCGCGAAGTGCCTGCCGGGCGCCCGACACCGTACTCGCCTCGATGATACCCCTCTTAGACTTTCCGGCAGGGTCGATTGCCTGATAGGAATACGCCGGCACAGGCTCAGTCTACTTCCCTGACCACGCGTGCAACTTCAGCGACGGTCGTAACACCCGTTTGTATCTTAGCGGCCCCGTCAGCGAGCAGTGAGGGGCTGAGGGCTCGCGCGGCATCGACCAGTTTCGCCTCGGACGCACCCTCGTGGATCAGCGATTCGAGATCGCGATTAATAGGAACAAGCTCATAGAGCCCGGTGCGTCCGCGATAGCCCTCGTTGTGACAGACGCCGCATCCTGCCGAGCGCCACACGGTGGCCCCCTCGACGATTGCCCCGTCGAGCAGGCTCGCCTCGCTCGCGCTAGCGACACCTTCGACTCGACACTTTGGACACAACTTGCGCACGAGTCGCTGCGCGAGAAGCCCGATCAGCATCGGTGCAAGCAGATACCGCTCCACCCCGATGTCAATCAGCCGAGTAATACTTCCGACCGCTGAATTGGTGTGCAGCGTGGAGAGTACAAGGTGCCCGGTCATACTCGCTTGCAGCGCGACCTCGGCAGTTTCCCGGTCACGAATCTCGCCGACCATGATTACGTCGGGGTCCTGTCGCAAAATAGCGCGCAGGCCACGTGCGAAGCTCATGTCGATGCGTGAATTTACCTGAGTTTGAGCGATGCCCTCCAGTTCATACTCGATCGGGTCCTCGACGGTCATGATGTTGCGCCGCCGATCATTTAGACTGTTGAGCGCGGCATAAAGTGTCGTCGTCTTGCCCGAGCCGGTCGGGCCGCTCACCAAGAGCATGCCATTTGGCCGTGCCAGCAGCCGCTCGAGCAAAGCGGCATCCCGCGAGTTCATGCCCAGTGCCACCAGATCAAGCTCGACCGAGCCCCGGTCGAGCAATCGCATCACCACACGCTCGCCGTGCTGTGTGGGCATGGTCGACACGCGCACGTCAATATCGTGACCCCCAATCCTCAGGGTCACCCGGCCATCCTGGGGAATGCGTTTCTCGGCGATATCCAGCCGCGCCATCACCTTAATCCGGCTGACTAGCAATTGCGCGAGCGCACGCTTGGGTTCGATCACCTCGCGCAGCACACCGTCAATGCGGAAACGGACGATGAGCCTGCGCTCCTGCGTCTCGATGTGGATGTCGGAGGCCCGTTCCCGAATTGCTTGCAGCAGCAGCGCATTGATCAGACGGATGACTGGCGAATCGTCGCGCGTGTCGAGGAGGTCGTCAACCTCGGCCGCGCTGTCGGCCAGCGACAGCAGGTCGAGATCGTCCGGCGTATCAATGTCGGCGGCCACGCTCGCACTTTCGCGATACACGGCCTGAAGGATCTTCTCAAACGTTTGATCATCAACCGCTTCCCAGCGGCTGCAACCATAAAGTCGCTGTACCTCGAGCAAGCTCTGCAGCCCAGCATCGGTTCGATGGACGCACACCAGAGCGTCCCCTTCCTGACGTACCAGCGCGCCGCACTCGCGAGCGAAGGAATAGCTCAGGCTCGTCACTCGTTCCGGAGGGCGCGGCACCAGCGTTTCGGGTGCTCGCAGGGTGGCGAGATCCAGTGGCTCCTGCATCAACCCTCTACCACGATGGAGGCACTGACGATGCCCGCGGCGCCCTTGCGTTCGATGTCCGCCTCGCGCACGCGTAGCCGGCTGGTTTGCTCAATGTTCGCGATCCAGCGCATAACTTGCTCGAACGGCGCATCACTCAACACGACGCGGGTGTTGCCACCTTCCGGCTCCATTCGCTCGATCCCCAGACTTGCAGCCGCTGCACTGTCAGCAAGGATGGCTGATGCCGTGCCGCTTCTGACCGTCGCGGCCAGAGCCAGATCTGGCCCGGCGCCCCGCAGGCGCGCTTCCAGGATGGCAGCATTTCGGATGTCGGCACGTGCCTCCTCGCGTACTTGGTGAAGTGGAGCGATCACGGCCACAATCAGCAAGGTCAGTATGGAAATGGCCAGAAAGGCACCAATCAAAATTTGCTCGCGACGGCTCCGCTCGCTCCACCAGATGCGGGTCCGGCCCCAGTATGGCTCGAGCGGGGCCAGGGAGAACCGTTCGACGATCATCCGGCAAGCACTGTGAAGCTGCCGATAGCACTGCCCTGGTCGGTCGTTGCGGCCCCCGGCTGGACCGTTAACCCCGCGGCGGTAAGCGCTTGCAACACCCTTTGGAGCCCGGCGATATCGCTTGTCTCGACCGCGATTGTGAGTGTGCCTACAGCCTGATCGAAGGCGACCGAGCGCCAGAGAACGGGAATATCGACCGCGGTCAGTGCGGCGCCTGTTCGGTCAATCAGGATCAGGAACTGGCTCGGCGCAGCGGTGGCCTGACTGGCTGGCGCAAGCGATTTAACCGTCGTGCTCAGTTCCGGGTCAAGTACGAGCGACGGCTGAACCGTCGCGGCGAGTGCGCGAACTTCGGTTTCACGCTCGCCTGCTATGTGGCTCAGTGCGAGGGTATCGCCGGTGGCGATCGTGGCGTGAGCAAGAGCGCCGGTTGCCGTTACGAACGCAATGCGCCTCCATAGTGGGTCGACGGGCTTGCGGGGCCGCGCATACGGACCCTGTCGGAGGTCCAGTGCAGGAACCAGCAAGCGGTGTGCGAGCGGCTCCACCTCCAATTCCGTCCGGGCCGCTTCCATTTGCGGCGGCAAGGTATCGCCATAGGCGATCGCATGCGGCTTCCCATTGGCTTCCCAGGCGGACGTGAACAGAGCCAACGGCATGGCAAAGCCGGTTCCATCCGGCAAGCGGACCATCGCTCGCTCGCCAGCGAGGTCGACCGACCAAGTGTCGGGACCGGGGACTGGCAGCGAGAGTGCATCAGGCACCAATGCTGCACGGTCGAGCCCTGCTTCTGCCAGCCGCAAGACCCACTGCCGCATAAGCTCATGCCGAACGACCCCGACAATAAAGGTATGAGGCGCGACTTCCGCACCTAATGCAACGTGGACTTCATCGAGCGGTTCGGCGATCCGATCCTCGATTGCAAAGGGCAGGGCTGCCCGCCGCCGTGCCATGCTCGCAATGGGCGGGAGTTGAGCCGTTATAATCAACACGTGTTCGGTGCGCACCAGCACGACCGAGAGGTCGGACCCGAATTGCTCGATGCTGGCGAGATGATCGTCCTCCAGCGACCAAATTCCCCCCGCCGTACGCAAAGGTGAGGGTTCGCGGAAAGCGCCCGCATTTGGCGCATTCGATAAGGGGCCCGGTGGATTTTCCATTCCCGACGTATATAACGAACCTATGTGCCGAACGCCAAATCCGATTTGCTTATGCAAAAACTGCTCTGGTTGCGCTGCCTCGGCAGGCACTGCGACCCGCCCGCTTGCAGTGCCTGCCGGCCAGGCGGGCCTGACGCTGATTGAGATGATCGTCGTGCTGGCCATCATCGCTTTAGTGGCCGCGCTGATTGTGCCCAATGTCATCGGGCGTCCAGACCAAGCGCGGGTGGCCGTTGCAAATACAGATCTCAGGACCATCTCCGCCGCCTTAAAGATGTACCGCCTCGATAACGGCGATTACCCCAGCACGCAGCAGGGGCTGGCGGCGCTGTCGTCGCGGCCAACGGCTGCCCCGGTGCCGGCGAACTGGTCGCCGGGCGGTTACCTCGATCAGGTTCCGACAGACCCTTGGGGCCGCCCCTACAATTATAGTTCTCCCGGAAAAAACGGTGCGGCGTTCGAGATCATGTCGTTTGGGAAGGATGGGGAACCGGGGGGCGAGGGATTGGATGGGGATATCCAGATCTCCGGTCGGTGACAGCAGCAGCGAGCACGGGGCAAGGCCGCAGGAGACGGCATTCCGCATCCGAACAGGGTATGACCCTGATCGAGATTCTGGTCGTGCTCGCGATCATCGCGATCGTGACTTCGCTCTCGGTATTGGCCGTTGGCTCCGGTGATGGCGCGGACGGTAGGCTCGAAGCGAAGCGGCTTGAGGCCAGATTGCAACTCGCGGCAGATCAGGCGATGATAGGGGGCAGCCCGCTTGCCTTGACCGTCGCCAAGGAGGGCTATGCTTTTCTCGAGTGGGACGAACAGAGCGGAGAGTGGCGAGCCGAGGTTGGAAGCGCGACGGCAAAGCAACATGCGCTGCCGGCGGGAATATTCTTGCAAACGAGCGAGGCGAGCGATCTACTGCCCTTGGGTGCAGACACCTCCGGGCAAGGGTTCACGCTGACCATCACCCAGGACAAGCGTAAGTGGACGGTGGTGTTTGACGGCATGACCGCCCGCCTGCTTTCAGCCACTCCCGCTGCCTCGTGATCCGAGATTTTGTGGTGAGCAAGCAAACTGCGGGACAGGATGGTTTTAGCCTGATCGAGGCAATGATTGCGTTGGTCATCCTGGGTATTGCTGCGGTGAGCCTAGTTCGCGCTGTGGAGTCCCACATAGATACAATGTACGCACTCGAGCGGCGTGCCGCGGCGCAGTGGGTAGCTGAAAATGCCCTGGCCGAAGCTTCGCTGGGCTCGAGTGGATCGGTCGCTGAGGTCGAAATGCTGGGCTGGCGCTGGCGCGTGCGAACAACATTGGGGGCGAGCGAAGATCCCGATCTGCTGCTGGCTGCTATCCGGGTGAGCGCAGCAGGCGAGCCGACCCCGATTGTGACCTTGCGCGGCTTCGTTGATCGGGGAACAATTACCCAATGACGCCGCGCCAAGCCAGGTTAAGTGTCGATATCTTTACGGGCGCAGTCGTCGCCTCAGTCGCTCTGGCGCTTGCGAACTTCACTTGGCGGCTGACGGGCGATCCGGGCATTGGGCCGGCTGCTGCGCCCGTCGTGGCGCGCGGCGGCCGCGCTGTCGACATTGCACCCCTCGTCGCAATGGCACCGTTCGGAACCGCCGTGTTGGTGACCGGCTCAGCCACCAGCGAAGGAGCGGTGCGCCTGAAAGCGATCTTTCTCGCGCGGCCGATGGAAGCCTCGGTGGTGCTGCTCGCGACGGCTGACGGCAAGGTCGCGAACTACGGCATCGGCTCGGTCGTAGGCGGCGGAGTCATTGAGTCCATCGCAGCAGAACAGATCACTTTGCGGATGCCCGATGGGCTCCAGACGATCGGGTTCAACCCGGAGAGCAACGGCGCGCCTGTTACCGGAGCCCAGGCTCCATCCGGCGCATCGGCATTGCAGCCGGTGTTCAATCAAACGGCCCCCGCAGCACCGCCACCCGCTGCCAACGGGGTAGACGGCATACGCGCGCTCATCCCGCCCTCGACGCAGGGCCTTACCCCTTCGCGCGCAGCTCCGCCGGCACCGGTTGGCGCGCCGCCGCAAGCCAGCGCTGGGGAAACAGGATTTCGGATCGGCGTATCGCCTCCCCCCGCTATGTTGAACGCGGGCATCCGAGCCGGCGACATCATCCAGCGAGTCAACGGCACAGCCGTTACCAGCGCCACTAACGAGCGCGAGGTCATGGCACGGGCCATGTCCAGCGGCACCGCTCGCGTCGAGCTACTCCGTAACGGTCAGCCAATTTCTCTCACTGTTCCATTCCGTTAGGGTCACCTGCATGAAATCCATCTTCCATTGGACCACATCGCTGGCCATCATCATGGCCTTGGGAATGCCCGTTGCCGCCCAGCAGGCGGAGCCGGCCGATGTGGTCGTCAATATGCGCGATGTAGACATCGCCGACGTCGCTCAGCAGGTGTCACGAATTAGTGGTCGGACCATCATCTTGGACCCCAGCGTCAGCGGAAGGGTCAATGTCACCTCGGCAACACCGCTGACGCCCGGCGGCGTTTGGGAACTGTTCGTTTCCGTATTGCGAGGCCAGGGCTTTGCGGTCGTTCGCTCGGGTCGCGCCTGGCGCGTCGTTCCTCAAGCAACCGCTGCCCGCGAACCCAGTACAGGCGCGGCAACGGGGCAGGTGGTCACACGGCTCATCCGTCTGCGCACGCTCTCGCCGGAAGCCGCGGCGCGCATTTTTCGGCCGATCGCCGCCGCCTTTGGCAGTGTTGAGCCGGTCACCAATCCTAACGCCATTGTCGTCACGGATTACGCGGACAACGTCGCGCGTATCGAAAGCCTGGCCCGTAGCCTCGATGGCGGCGGCAGCAGCCCGGGGGTCAGCACGATCACGCTCGAAAATGCCGCTGCTCGCGATGTCGCTGCGGCCATAGAAAGCGTGCTTGGGGAAGGCGAGGGGGGCGGTCCGCGGGCCGTGGCTGACGAGCGTAGCAACATCGTCCTCGTGCGGGGCGATACGCGCGCGATTGCGGAAGCGCGCCGGATCGCGCGGGTGCTTGATCGCCCAAGCGGCACAGCACCGGTCACCCGCGTGTTCCGGCTGCGCTACAACGACGCCGAGGCCGTCACCGCGATCCTGAGCGGGCTGATGGGGGGCGAGCAGGCAGCCAACAATCCGGTTGCCCGCACCCTGAGCGGCAGGATCTCGAACGAAGCCCGGTCCGGGGCCAATCCCGTTCGCGGGGTCACCTCCCCGGCAGGCGGATTTGCCACTCTGACCGACAACCCCGCGGTCAGAGGGGCCGAAAGCCCTTCGAGCACGATGTTCCCCGACGATGCAGGCGGAGGTCAGGCCGGTTTCGCCACTAACACCCTAGCCGTGCAAGCGGCTCCGGAGCTCAACGCGATCGTTGTTCGCGGCTCGCCCGGGGAAGTGGCCGCGCTAGAACCGCTGATTGCAGAGCTCGACGTGCGTCGGCCACAGGTGATGATCGAGGCCGCCATCGTCGAGATCACCGGCGACCGGTCCGAACAACTCGGCATCCAACTGGGCCTTGGTGCAGCCGCGGATGGGGTGGTCAACGGCGCCGGGACGTCGTTCAGCAACATCGGCGTGTCACTGCGTCAAATCCTGGCCATTATCGGTGCGCCCATCGCTGCCGGCATTTCAGAGGGGTTTACCGGCAACATCGGCAGTCGGGGCGACTTCGGGGTTCTGGTCCAGGCGCTGGGACAATCCAGCCGCGCCAATTTGCTGTCGACCCCCAGCATCACCACACTCGACAACCAGCCCGCTGAGATCGTAGTCGGTCAGAACGTGCCCTTCCGTACCGGCAGCTTTGCGACCGATGGGAACACGACGACGCCCTTCACCACCATCGAGCGGGCAGACGTCGGTATCACTTTGCGGGTTATCCCTCGGGTCCATGAAGGCGACACAGTACGGCTCGAGGTCAGCCAGGAGGTTTCGTCACTAGTGGGCGCGGTCGCGGGCGCTGCCGATCTCATCACCAACCGCCGCTTAATCCGGACCACGGTGCTCGCGGATGACGGACAGACCATCGTACTCGGCGGATTGATCAGCGACGACCAGCTGCAGGTTCGCAGTCAGGTGCCCGTGCTCGGCGACCTCCCGATCATCGGCGAGCTTTTCAAAAGCCGCCGCGAAAGCACGACCCGGCGTACGTTGTTCGTGTTCCTAAAGCCGACGATTTTGCGGGATAGCACGTCCGTTGCGGATGCTGCCGAGGTCAAGTATGATCGCATTCGCGCTGCCGAAAGCCAGCTTGAGTACGAGCCTAGCCTCCTGCTGAACCCGCCCCAAGCGCGCCTGCCAAGCGAGATCGACGGAGTCTATTAGACCGTTTGGCTACCTGATCGTGGCGAAAGTCAGGCTCGCGAAAGTTGTATCGTAATTCGCTCGCGGATCGTTCTCCAGCGGTGAGGCCCACACCACGTTCATCTGCCACTGCCCTGCCCATGGCATCGGAAACACCGCTCGCCCGTCAGCTCCGGTGCGGCGAGTGGCAACAGGCGTCGAATCTGCGGCAAGGTTGGTGATCTTGACGAGCGTGCCGCTCAGCGGACGGCCCCGGTACAGCACGCGCACGGGGAGGCGCCGGTCCTTGCCCAAGGCCATGGGGTGGCGCCCCGGCACGATCTCCAGTGATTGGCCGGCCGGCCGGATTACCCGCTCGATCGACGCCCGGTCGACCGGGCCGACCTGGACGATCGCCTTCGCGCGGCGACTGTAGTTCTCGCGGCCTTCGGTGTCCTGTAGGGCCCGGCGCCGCCGGTCGGCGGCAATCGGCGTGATCCCCTCCTCAGCGACATAGTCATTAAACCGACGCGCAGGCAGCCCGCTAAATGCCGAGCTTGATTGCAGTAGGACGAGGTATCCGCCGGCACGCTCGAATCGTACCGTGGCATCGCCTCGCGGGTTACCCATCGTGAGGCTGCGCTTGCGGTCGATCACGCCGTCAGGGCCGATAGTCCGGAAGAGGACAACCCGGTCCTCTGACACCCCCCAGCGGTCGCGTGAGGTACCGTGGCCCACGAACATCTCGATCGGGACCGCAGCTGGCGCGGCAATCGAGAATTGCCGCGGCTGCAGCCAAACGTCGTGCCCAAGCCCCGGCGCCGCTACCATGGTCAACGCCGCCGCCAATGCAATCTTGCGCACTGTCATAACCTTTCCAACGCGAAATTTAGTTCAGCATGGCGCATTTGATGCCACAGTGCAAAGGGGTCCCACTGCTTGAACTACTTTCCCGACCCTCTGTTGGCGATGGTTGGGGTCGGCCCTTGGGGCGCTTACCTGGGCCGCCTATGGTCAATCCTGCTGCGATCGTTCTCCGGACAATAATGGCCCTTGGCAGCGTGACAGGGTCGCGGGACGTAATTTCCGGCGGCCGAGCTGGAATAGCCGCCTCCGTGCCGGTGCTGGGAGCAGCAATCGCCGGACGCTGGTGAGCGCAGGTTCCCATTGCCGTCGCCATCATTGGGCTGTTCGGACCGTTCAATCGCCATTTTCATGGACTTGAAAGTGCCATTGAAAATCGTTCCCATGAGCTTCAGTCTCGGCTTTTTGGTTTAGACAGGCCAACTGCACGTGGCTGGCATCATGACAAGGCGGCTGCGCGATCGTCGGAGCGGCGACGTTGTAGTACGCTCTGCCTGTGGGGTCATCGGCGCTGGCCTGTGGTTTTAGGCTGTGCCCTCGCGGGCGATGGCAGAGCCGCTTGAAGAGAGCGGCGAATGCTTTTGTGCTGCGGCTGGGAAGCCTAGGGTCAGGACTCGTTGCTCAGAGCCAGAGGATGACGGTGGCGTCGAGCGCGATGGCGGAGAAGAAA